>Ga0316204_10000433_pt1 | contig 154647 bp, 144 predicted proteins | sample 6monrhotite_MG_2_FD_205661 | JGI IMG/M metagenome (GOLD analysis project Ga0316204, IMG submission 205661) | Microbial mat bacterial communities from mineral coupon in-situ incubated in ocean water Damariscotta River, Maine, United States -... | ecosystem: Environmental > Aquatic > Marine >... | reverse complement strand
AAATTTAAAACCAAACTTTAAGTTCAATCATTTTTTGCCAATCAAAGGCTGAAAAAATGGTTTAACTGGATAAATAAAAAACAAATTAACCTATAAAAAAGGTCAACCTATTTCAGTATAATACAATACCCAAACAATTGCATAAAGAAAAATGTACCAATAATAGCTACGGGCACTGCTATAAGCGGAATTAACGTTGATCGTAAATCTTGAAGAAAAACAAATACCACTATAAATACTAAAATAAAGGCTTCTATAATAGTGGAAATTACTTTAGCTATAGATGCATCTAAAAATGATTTTGCGTTATATGGAATTATATAATCTATTCCTTTTGGAAAGTCAACTTTTGACTGTTCCATAATTTTTTCTATTTCCGTAATTATATCTCGTGCATTTGATCCTGAAGTTTGAAAAATCCCCACAGCAACACCTGGCTTACCCATTCCCATATTTTTAGTGCCGTAATTAAAAGCACCAAGTTCTACTGTTGCTACATCTTTTAATCTTAAAAATGATCCTTTTCCGGTAGATTTTATAATAATATTTTCATATTCCGAAACTTTTGATAAGCGTCCTTTGTATTTAATGGTATATTCGTAAATACCATTAGCATTTTCTCCAAATTTACCTGGAGCAACTTCAATATTTTGTTCTCTTAATGCAGCTTGAATATCTGACGGTATAATGTTATACATTGCCATTTTTTCAGGATTAATCCATATACGCATGGAATAATCTTTTGCCCCAAAAACATTTACCTGACCAACTCCTTTTACTCTTTGTAACTTGGGTACTAAGTTTATTTTGGCATAATTTTGAACAAAAGTTTCATCGTAATCTTTATTATTAGAATACAATGAAAAAAACATTAAAGCACTTGTTTGCCTTTTAATGGTAGAAACTCCTGTTTGTACTACAACAGAAGGTAACTTACTTGTAGCTCTTGAAACACGATTTTGAACGTTAACCGCTGCAATATCTGGATTTATGTTTTGTTCAAAATAAACACTAATAGTTGCGGAACCATTATTACTTGCTGTTGATGACATATAAGTCATTCCTTCCACTCCATTTATTTCTTCTTCTAAAGGAATAATAACACTATTTAAAACGGTTTCTGCATTAGCTCCTGTGTAAGATGCGCTGACTTGAACTGTAGGCGGAGCAATTTCTGGATATTGCTCAACAGGTAAAGAAAGCAATCCTAAAACACCTAAAATAGTTATTAAAATTGAAATTACTGTTGAGAGAACTGGTCTCTCAATAAATTTTTTTATCATAATCAAAAAATTATTTGTTGGTTAGTTTAATATGATTTTAGTTTTTTGAATTATTATCGATATAATTAGGTGTAATTTTTTGACCTTCGGTAAGTTTTAAAACATTATCCACTACAATTGTTTCTCCTTCTTTTAAATTATTAGTTACTATATAATTTAATCCCTGAGTTCCATTTATTTCAACTACTCTAGCATCTACTTTGTTATCTTTACCTAAAACATACACTATTTTTTTTCCTTGCATTTCAAAAATGGAAACTTGAGGAACTAATATTACATTACTTTCAATAAATGGAAACTTAACAGTTCCACTACCTCCACTTCTTAAAATTCGTTCTGGATTTTGGAAAGCGGCTCTAAATTCAGTGCTTCCTGTTCTTTTATTTACTATACCGTTAATGGTTTCTATTTTACCTTTATATGGATATACTGTGTTATCAACCAAAACAAGCGAAACTTCAGGTAAATTTTTAATTTTTTCATCCATTGTTTTCCCTTTTATGGATTTACTAAACTCTAATACTTCTTTTTCATTCAATGAAAAATAAGCTCGTATATTTTTAATGTCTGAAACAGTTGTTAAAGGATCTACATTAGTTGCACTAACAAGGCTTCCTGCTCTATATGGAATACTACCAATTACGCCATTTACCGGACTTGTTATATTAGCATAATTTATATTAGCTAAAATGCTATTATAATTACTTTTAGTTTGTGCTAAATTAGCTTTTGCAGTTTCTAATTGAACAACACTTATTATATTTCGTTTTACCAATGGTATTAAACGATCAACTTCTACTTGAGCTACATTAATTTTTGCTTTTGCTGCCAAAGCATCTTGATTTAATGTTTGTGTTTCTAGTTTAAAAAGTAATTCGCCTTTTTTTACAACTTGCCCCTCATCAACATATATTTTTTGAATTAAACCACTTACTTTTGGTCTAATCTCTACATTTTGCTGTCCTTCAAAGTTTGCTGCATATTCTTTATAAATAACCGCATCTTGCTTTTTTACTTTTTTTACATTAAATGTAACTGGTGCCATTTCTTTTTTTGGTGATGACTGATTGTTTTTACAGCTAATAAAAACAACAACCAATAAGGCTGTAATTGTATATTTTATAATAACTTTATGAGATTTCATTATTGCTTTTGATTTGTTATGGTTAATATATTTTGTTTTAATTCTATCAAGTTATTTATCATTTTATTAATAAATTCTATGTATTGTTCGCTAAATTGAATATTTATATAATTGCCTTCATTTGCATGTTTTGATTGTAATACTTTTTGGTTGTAGGCATGTATTTTTTGATGGTTCTTCATCTCTTTTTTCCATAAATCAATTTTCTCATCTAATCTTGAAATAATATGATCTGGTGTTATTTTAAAATAACGCTTTCTATCTCCAACCTTTGTATAGTATGTAATTCTACCATTTGACTGAAGCAATTGTAAATTTGTAGAAATTGAACTTTTACTTGCCTCTAATTTTTCAACAAGTTCTTCAAAAGTAGCACCTTTAATACCTGTTAATATTAAGTAGACTACTATTCTAGAAGCTAATGGTGTTAAATTATCGGAGCACTCAAAATGAACACCTAATTCTTCAACTAAAGCTAGTTTTTCTTTAATTAATTCTTCCTCTGTTGTCATTTTCTCTAAAATTTGTACAAAAATAATTTAGTTCGTTTGTTTCAGAACCAAACGTTTGTTAAATTTTTGTTAATTTTAAAAAATAAGGAATATTACTATAAAACAGAAAGCTATAACGGGTGTTAAAAAGGATATAATATTTAAATTTATTGTATAAAAAAAGAGAAGTAAAACTTCTCTTTTTATTATGTTTTTAGTTGTTTTTAATTAACAAACTTAGCAACATTTTGCCAAGGACCTCCATTAATTACATCAATACCTTGTCTTTCTAAAAAAGAAGTAGCTTGTCCGCTTCTTGCACCACTTCTACATACGGCAATTACCTTTTTATTTAAGGCTTTAATCTCCTCTACTGCTGCAGGAATATTGTTTAAAACAATATTTTTAGATCCTTTAACATGCCCATCACTATACTCTAAAGGTGTTCTAACATCAATAACCACAGCTCCTTCTTTAAGGTATTTTTCTATAGCTTCATTGTTATTTCCTCCTCCAAATAATCCGAAAAAACTCATTTTCTAATTTTTTTAATTAAGGCGCAAATATAATTCAATACTTGTATTCAATTGTAACAAAAATCACTTTATTTTTTTAGTAACTGAATTCCGTTAGTTATTAAATTAGAATATTTAGATTGTTTTTTTAATTGATTTAAATAACTGAAAACCTCTGCTTTTAAGATTTCATTTGTGTTATATATCAGTTCATAAATTTCTAAAACTAATAACCAATCATTAGCAAAATCATCTTTTATTTTATAAAATATTTCAGTTAATAATTGAATATTAATATTTTTATTTTCTCTTAATTCACGTACTTTACCATACAGTTGATGAAGTTCTTTTTCTTTTTTAGTATACTTAATTTTATGCGTTTTTTCGTTAGATATTTTTCCTATATCCCCAAATGAATTTACACATGCCGGACCAGCGTATGCCGAAATAATTTCTTTACCAACAGCCATATCATAAGTTCCCCATTCGGGTTTAAACAAAATAGTTTTGCCATGAGTTACCGTACAATTTTTAAAAGAAATGAGTACAATTTTCCCTTGTAAATCTCGAATTCCTGTAATTACTTCTCCTGAAATTTGAATATCTCCTTCAAAAAGTAAAGTTGTTTTTTTACCCTCATAAATTCCGTATGCTTCCAAATCTTTTGGATACATGTTTTCAATAGCTAAATTCATGCCTTTTAATTTTCCTACTGGACTTCCAAATCCTTCGGCATGATAATTTGTTCCATGACCTATTAGCTCTTTGTTTCTAACTGCTAAAGCTGTTGGTCCCGTAGTTTGAAAATAAACTGGCTTTTTGTTTTCCTCTGCTATTACATTAGTAAAAACTCCTGAAATTTGTATTCCTGTGCTTAACTCAACCGTTCCTAAATTTTTAGATTGAATTAGCTTTTGAACTCCATTTAAGCCTCCAGTTCTTAATGCCATTTTATTGGCAAATTCTTCTAAAACATAACTTAAATGTGCAAAATTTGGAGTTACAAATAATTGCGGCTGCGCTTTGGTTATATCGAAATTTTGATTAGCTGCATTAATGGTATATGGTATTTTTTTTACTTTATCAGTTAAACACCATTTACTTTCTCCAATAGAAGATAATAATCCTGCTCCATAAATTTTTGGAGACTTAATATCTCCTATTAAACCATATTCAACTGTCCACCAATGAAGGTTTCTAATTTGAGCCATTTCAGAAAGTTCGCCTATATTATTTTGTAAATCTTCTACTTTTTTTTGTGCCTTATTAATTGCATTTTCTGTAGAATTAGGATCTTCTTTTAAAATAGAAAGCTTACGTACTGCTTCATAAATTTCAAAATCTTTAGCCGAAGAAATTGCTTTACTTCCAATTTCTCCAAATCGTCTTAAATATTCTGCATACTCAGGATTGGCAATTATAGGCGCATGACCCGCAGCTTCATGAATAATATCTGGTGCAGGTGTATACTCAATATGCTCTAAAGTTCTAATATCGGAAGCTATTACCAACACTTTATAAGCTTGAAACTCCATAAAAGCATTTGGCGGTATAAATCCATCAACAGCAACAGCAGCCCATCCAATATCTTTTAAAATTCTATTCATTCCTTCCATTTTAGGAATAAATTCTATTGAAATACCTGTTTTTTTTAATCCTTTTAAATAAGATTTATGTGCAACTTTACTTAAAAAATCAATATTCATCCGCATCACATATCTCCAAACAGCCTGATTTTGATAAGTATAGCTGTCGTAAGGTTGTTTAACAATATATTTATGTAAGTGTTTTGGCAAATTTTTAGTAACACTATTAAAGATTAATTCGTTAGTCATTGCGTAAAATTTTGCGTGAATTTACAATTTTTTAAACGTTTTTTTTACATCCAAACTTTAAAAAGACAATATGATTTTTAAATATTCAACCTAATTAACAAGTGTTTTAATAAATTAAATCGTTAATTATTAATGCTTTTTACGCAACCGTTTTAGTAATTTTTAAAGCATTTAACAATTAATTATAAACTCCTTCGATTAATTACTTTGTATATTTGTATGGTAAATTAAATAATCAATTCTAATGAATAAGAAAGTAATTTTAATGATTTTAGATGGATGGGGAATTACACAAAATCCAGAAGTTTCTGCTGTTTTTAATGCTAAAACATCATTTATAGATAGTTTGTACTCTAAATTTCCAAATGCTAGTTTACGTACCGATGGGTTACATGTTGGCTTACCTGAAGGTCAAATGGGTAATAGTGAAGTTGGTCATATGAATTTAGGGGCTGGCAGAATTGTATATCAAAACTTAGTAAAACTAAATAAAGCGGTTAAAGAAAATACACTAGGAACAGAAAAAGAATTGTTAAACGCACTAACTTATGCTAAAGAAAACAATAAAAATGTTCACTTTTTAGGATTAGTTTCTGATGGAGGAATTCATTCTCACATAAATCATTTAAAAGCATTGCTAAATGTTGCTGCAGAAAATAAAGTGTCTGACGTATTTTTACATGCCTTTACCGATGGAAGAGATTGCGATCCGAAATCTGGAGCGCATTTTATAAATGATATCCAAAATCATATGGAAAAATCAACCGGTAAATTGGCTACAATTACCGGAAGATATTATGCAATGGATAGAGATAAACGATGGGAGAGAGTTAAAATAGCTTATGATGCTTTAGTAAAAGGAACAGGAAAAACATCGGAAAATGCTATTGAAAGTATTAAGGAAAGTTATACTAATGATGTAACAGATGAATTTATAAAACCAATTATTATGACTGATGAAAATCATCAACCAATTGGAAAAATTCAAAAAGATGATGTAGTTATTTTCTTTAATTATAGAACTGACAGAGGTAGAGAATTAACAGAAGTACTTACTCAAAAAAATCATCCAGATTTTAACATGAAAACCATTCCCTTGTATTATGTTACAATGACTAATTACGACGAAAATTTCAAAAATATTCACATCATTTATAATACAGAAAATCTGGAAGATACATTAGGTGAAGTTTTAGAAAAAGAAGGAAAACAACAAATTAGAATTGCAGAAACCGAAAAATATCCACACGTTACGTTTTTCTTTTCTGGAGGAAGAGAAAAAGAATTTAAAGGCGAAAAAAGAATTTTATTAAGTTCTCCAAAAGTTGCCACTTATGATTTACAACCTGAAATGAGTGCTTACGAAATCCGTGATGCTATTATTCCTGAATTAAATCAAAAAGAAGTAGATTTTGTTTGTTTAAATTTTGCAAATGGAGATATGGTTGGTCATACAGGAGTAATGTCAGCAGCTATAAAAGCCTGTGAAGCAGTTGATGAATGTGTAAAAGATGTAGTAACTACCGCTTTAAATAACGATTATACTACTATAATTATAGCCGATCACGGAAATTGTGAAACTATGATAAACCCTGACGGAACACCAAATACAGCACATACAACAAATCCAGTTCCACTAATTTTTGTAGATAAAGATATTAAACAAATTAAAGATGGTATTTTAGGAGATGTTGCTCCTACAATTTTAAAATTAATGGGAATAGCACAACCTAAAATAATGACACAACATTCTTTAGTTTAATTTTGTATTTTTATTGAAATTTAATTCGTATTTCATGAAAAAACTAATTTTAGGTATCCTTATATTAACAACCATAAGTTGTACTGCTCAAAAAAAAGAGCCTGCACCAACCAAAGATTCCGAAGGCAATTTAATTGGTTATGCACATAAATCTGACTTTTTAAAAGAATCTTATAATTACTGGTTTAGTCCAAATTATAAAAATTATAAAGTAGATGATAAGTTGGTTGCTAAAATAAAACCATTACTAAAAAATGTTACTATTAAAGCATTTATGGGAACTTGGTGCGGAGATAGTAAAGAGCAAACTCCTGCCCTTTACAAAATTTTAGATGCAGCAAATTTTAATTATAAACATTTAAAATTAGTTGCTGTAGATAGAGATAAAAAAACACCTGATAATTTACAAAAAGGATATAATATTCACCATGTACCAACCTTTATCTTTTATAAAAAAGATAAAGAAATAGGTCGTTTTGTTGAATACCCTCAAGAAACTATTGAGAAAGATATGCTAACAATATTAAGCGGTAAACATTACGAGCATCCATATAAAGATGAAGATTAACGCTCTAATCAGAAACATAAAAAAAGCTTTTAGAAAATTCTAAAAGCTTTTTTTACTTAAATTTATTATTAATTAGCACATTTCTTCAAAAAATTCTTTATCAATTTGCTCCCTATGATCGGGATGTGCAATTTTTACTAATTCATTAGCTCGTTGTTTTATAGTTTTTCCATATAAATTAGCAACGCCATATTCTGTAACAATATATTGTACGTGAGCTCTTGTTGTAACAACTCCTGCTCCTCTATTTAAAAATGGAACAATCCTGCTTATTCCATTATTAGTGGTTGAAGGCATTGCAATAATAGCTTTACCTCCTTCACTTAAAGATGCACCTCTAATAAAATCCATTTGTCCACCAACTCCTGAATATAATCTTGTACCAATTGAATCCGCACAAACTTGTCCTGTCATATCCACTTGAATAGCAGAATTAATTGCTATCATTTTTGGATTTTGCCTAATATTAGCTACATCATTAACATAATCACAAGAGCGCATTTCAATAAAAGGATTATCGTCTACATAATCATACAATCTTTTTGAACCCATTAAAAAAGTAGTTAGGGCTCTTCCTTTTCCAATTCCTTTATAATTACAATTTATAACATCGTCTAAAATTAAATCAATAACGCCATCAGAAAACATTTCTGTGTGTAAACCTAAATCTTTATGGTTTCCTAATCTTGATAAAACGGCATTAGGAATATTACCAATACCCATTTGTAGGGTACTTCTATCTTCAATTAAATTTGCTATATGATCTCCTATTCTGCTTTCAATTTTATTAGGCTCCGGTAAAATAAACTGGTGAATTGGTGTATCTTCTTCCACAAAAGTATCTAATTCAGAAATATGAATAATTCCTTCCCCAAGTACTCGTGGCATTTGTTTATTTATTAAAGCAATAACGTGTTTAGCATTTTCAATAACAGATAAAACAGCTTCTATGGAAACCCCTAAAGAGCAATATCCGTGCTTGTCTGGTGTAGAAACCTGAATTAAAGCTACATCAACAGGTAAAATTCCTCGTTTAAATAACATAGGAACTTCACTTAAAAAAACTGGAGTGTATGAACCATTTCCTGCTCTTAAAGTATGTCGTACATTTGGACCAATAAATAAAGAATTTACATGAAAACTTTTACTATATTTTGGATCTGCATAAGGTGTTTTTCCTTCTACATGCAAATGACAAATTTCAACATTTCTAAGTTCTTCGTGCCTTTCTGTTAGTGCATTTATTAAAGACTGTGGTGCTGATGCCGCCGCTTGAATATAAACCCTATCATTTGATTTTATAATTTTAACTGCTTCTTCAGCTGTTACTGCTTTATACATTTTTTGTTTATTTATTAGTAATTATGCAAATTTAAGGATGAATTTTCTTAGAAAAACTGTTAAAAATCACTTTTACCTCTTTTTATTAAAAATAATTCAAAATGAAGTTATAATGAATAGAATAAAAAACTATTATTTGAATTATCTTTGCACTTAAATTATTTACTACAATGATTAAAATTAAATCTTTAGAAGAAATTGAATTAATGCGTGAAAGTGCTCTTATTGTTTCTAAAACACTAGGAATACTAGCTAAAGAAGTAAAACCAGGAGTTACTACTTTGTATTTAGACAAACTTGCAGAAGAATTTATTAAAGATAATGGGGCTATACCTGGCTTTTTAGGTTTATATGATTTTCCAAATACATTATGTATGAGCCCTAACGCTCAAATTGTACATGGAATTCCCAACGATAAACCATTAGAAGATGGCGATATAATTTCAATTGATTGTGGTGCATTAAAAAATGGTTTTTATGGTGATCATGCATATACATTTGAAGTAGGTGAAGTTGCAGAAGAAACCAAAAAATTATTACAAATAACCAAAGAAAGCTTATATGTTGGCATACGCGAGTTTAAAGCTGGAAATAGAGTTGGCGATGTTGGTTTTGCTATTCAAAATTATTGTGAAAAACATGGTTATGGAATTGTACGAGAATTAGTTGGTCATGGATTAGGAACTGTTATGCACGAAGATCCGGAAATGCCAAATTATGGAAGAAGAGGAAGAGGTAAAAAATTTATTGAAGGTATGGTAGTTGCAATTGAGCCAATGGTTAATTTAGGAACACATAGAATTAATCAGTTGAGTGATGGTTGGACTATTTTAACCAAAGATGGAAAACCTAGTGCTCATTTTGAACACGATGTTGCTTTAGTAAATGGTAAACCCGAGTTATTATCTACTTTTAAATATATTTATGACGCTTTAGGTATTGAAAGTGATGAAGAAGATGAGTTTAGAGCAAAAAAATTAATCCTATAAACTATGCCTAAATTTCTAAATATTTCAGATGTAAAAACAACAGAATTAATAAAAGGCTTTCATGGAAAATTTGTACATGCCAAAAATTTTACCATAGCTTTTTGGGAAATTGATGAAGATTCTATTTTACCTGAACACGCGCATATTCATGAACAAACCACACAAGTTATTGAAGGAAATTTAGAATTAACTATTGGAACTGAAACTAAAATTTTAAAGGCTGGAGAAATAGCCGTTATTCCTCCAAATGTTACGCATAGTGGTAAAGCATTAACTAATTGCAAAGTTACCGATACTTTTTATCCAGTTAGAGAAGACTATAAATTTGATAATTAATTGATTTTGAAAAAGTTATTTAAATTTTTTCTAAATAGTATTCCTCGCCCTATCTTAATAAAAGTTAGTTATTGGGTACGTCCTTTAATTGCTTTTATTTTAAAAGGAAATAAATTTACCGATCCTATTGACAATAAAAGTTTTAGAACCTTTTTACCATATGGCTACGGAAATCAACGTAATAATGTTTTATCGCCTAGTACACTTTCTTTAGAACGTCACCGATTATTATGGTTATATTTAAAAGATAAAACTGATTTTTTCACCTCACAAAAAAAAATGTTGCACATTGCTCCAGAACAATGCTTTTTAAAACGTTTTAAAAAATTAAAAAATTTAGATTATATAACTGCCGATTTATATTCACCAATAGCTGATGTAAAGGCTGACATTTGTAATTTACCTTTTAAAAATAACGAATTCGATGTTATCTTTTGCAATCATGTTTTAGAACATATTGAAGATGATAAAAAAGCAATGAGTGAATTATATAGAGTTTTAAAACCTAATGGATTCGGAATTTTTCAAATACCACAGGATTTAACTAGGGAAAAAACTTATGAAGATTTTACCATAACGTCACCAAAAGAAAGAGCTAAACATTTTGGACAATACGACCACGTTAGAATTTATGGAAAAGATTACTTCAATAAATTACGTTCTGCAGGATTTAAAGTAGATGAAATAAACTACTCCGCAGAAATAAGTGATGATTTAGTTAAAAAATATTGCTTGGTAAAAAATGAAATTTTACCAGTTTGCCACAAATAATTTACTCTGTAAAATTAGCTGATTTATACGTTTTTATTTTGTTATTTTCATCCGAATAAATTAAAAAAGCTTTTAATTCTGGATGATTTTTTAAAAATATTTTTGCTTTTTCAAATCCCATTGCCATAAATGCAGTTGCATATCCATCAACATCTGCACAATCCGATTTCGAAATAACGGAAGCACTCAATAAATTGCTTGGAGTTGCAAAACCAGTTATCGGATTTATAGTATGAACATATTTTTTACCATCTTTTGCAATTCTATATTTTCTATAATTTCCAGAAGTTGCAATAGATTCATTTAATAGTTTAATTTTAGTATTAATAGATCTGGTTCCATCAGAATTTGGGTTTTCTATGGCTATGCGCCAAGGTGTTGCTAATTGATTTATTCCTCTAGCTCTAATTTCTCCTCCAATTTCAACCATATAATTTGGAATTCCATTTTTTTCAAACATTCTGCCAACTAAATCTACCAAATAGCCTTTGGCAATAGCATTAAAATCAAAATAGGTTTGTGGATATTGTTTTATAATTTTATTGTCTTTTAAAGTAACTTTATTAAAACCAACATACTTTAATAATTCTTTTACTTTAGTTGAATCTATATTTTCTATTCGCTTTCCTGGACCAAATCCCCAGGCGTTAACTAAAATTCCAACTGTTGGATCAAATTCACCTTTAGTTTCTTTATAAATTTTATCCGATTTTAAAAATACTTCTTTAAAAATAGAATCAATAACAACCGTAGTATCTCCTTTATTAATTTTAGAAATATCCGATGTTGGAATATAAGTTGAAATAGATTTATTTACTTTTTTAATAATAGCTTCAATTTTAATATCTAAATTTTTATTTTCAGGATTTAAATATCGAATTGTAAACGTAGTACCAATTGCATCTCCTCGTAAAATAACTAAATTTTCTTTTTTTTGATTACACGAAAACAATGCTACAACGCTTAAAAAAAGTATTATTTTTTTCATTTTAACTAAAATTAATTTTCTTATTTTTTTTTGATTTTCAAAGATATAATTTAAATTTTTCTTAAAATCAAGATTAATCATAATTAAAGTTTAAATCCTACGTTTCTTTTTTATAAATTTGTTATTACTTAAAACCATTTTAAATTATGAAAAAATTATTTTTAGTAGGACTTACTATTTCTATAGCCTTAAGTTCTTGTGTATCACAAAAAAAGTACAGCGAGCTTGAAGACACTTTTAACAATAAAAACAAAGAGTTAGTTGATACTAAAGCAGATTTAATGAAATGTAGAATTGAATCGGAAGGGAAGCTTAAAACTTTAAATCAACAAGTGGAAGACTTGAAAAAAGATAAAGAGAAAACATTAGAATATGTGGATAATTTAACTGTTTTATCAAAATCAGCTTCTGATAATATTAAAGAAACTCTTTCGCAAATGGGTAAAAAAGATGAATACATTCATGTTATCCAACAAGCAATGAACCGTAAGGACTCTATTAATTTAGCCTTAGGCTTTAAATTAAAAAGTGTACTTAAAGATGGCTTTAATGATGAAGACATTCAAGTAAATGTTGAAAAGACAGTAGTTTATATTTCTATTGCCGATAAATTATTATTTAAAAGCGGAAGCTCAACTATTTCAGCTAAAGCTAAAAGTGTGTTAGGAAAAGTTGCTGAAGTTGTTGGAGCACAACCAAATGTTGAAGTAATGGTAGAAGGTTATACCGATAACAAACCTATTAGCACTGCAAACATTAAAGATAACTGGGACTTAAGTGTTAAACGTTCAACTGCAGTTGTTAGAGTTCTACAAAACGATTTTAAAATTGATCCAAGTAGATTAATTGCTGCTGGTAGAAGTGAATATAAACCTTTAGAAAGTAATGATACTGTTGAAGGTAGAGCTAGAAATAGAAGAACAAGAATTGTATTAATGCCTAAATTAGATCAGTTCTTTAAAATATTAGAAAACAAAGTAGAAACTAACTAGTTATTTTATAACATAGTCTTTTAAAAATCCACGCTTATTCAGCGTGGATTTTTAATTTAATTCAATTGCTAAATCTTGCAATCCTTCATATTTTAAAAGATAATCCTCGTCTAAATTTGGGTATTTAGTTTCATTTTCAATACTTCCTAAACCTAAACCTGCAAATAATACTTTAGCATTATTTTTTTTAGCGTGATTTTTAAAAGTTTCCATCCAAATTACATCATAATCTACTGGATAATTATCAATAGTATTAAACCTAACAATTACAAAATATCGTTGATTTTTAGCATCAATACAAACAAATTGCGGATGCTTTTTTAACTGACTATTAATTGCTATAAATTCAAAACCTCGCTTTTCTAAATCTTTACCTACAATATTCATTGCTAAATTATGTAGTTCCTGTTGTGTTAGTTTTCGTTTCATTTTAAAGTATAAATCAAAAAAAATCCGATACAAAAGTACCGGATTTATATTTTATTTTATTTTGGATTATCCTCCAAAGTCATCAAATCGAATATTTTCATCTGGCATACCAAAATCTTGACCCATTTTTTGAACTGCTTTATTCATTAAAGGAGGTCCACAAAAATAAAGTTCAATATCTTCTGGTGTTTCATGTTTTGATAAATACTCATCAATTACTGCTTGATGAACAAATCCTGTAAAACCATCTCCTTCAGGATCAGTTATATCTTTTTTATTTACCCAATTATCTTCAGGTAATGGTTCTGATAAAACTAAATAGAATTTAAAATTAGGAAATTCTTTTTCTAAATGTTTAAAATGGTCTATATAAAATAATTCTCGTTTAGATCTACCTCCATACCAATAACTAACTTTTCTATTTGTTTTTAATGTTTTGAATAAATGGTATAAGTGAGAACGCATTGGAGCCATACCTGCACCACCTCCAACATATAACATTTCAGAATCCGAATCATTAATAAAGAATTCTCCATAAGGTCCTGAAATAGTAACTTTATCGCCTGTTTTTCTTGAGAAAATATAAGAAGAAGCAATACCAGGATTAACTTTCATCCAACCATTAGTTGTTCTATCAAAAGGAGGAGTAGCAATACGAACATTTAACATAACTCTTCTTCCTTCAGCTGGATATGAAGCCATAGAATAAGCACGTTCAACAGATTCTGTATTAACCATTTTTAAAGGCCATAAATCAAATTTATCCCACTCCATTTTAAATTTATCCGGAGTATCATGCTCCTCTGGATGCGCTGTAATATCCATATCTTTAAAATCTACTTCACAAGGAGGTATTTCTATTTGAATATATCCTCCTGCTTTGTAATCCATATCTTCAGGAATTTCAACTACAAATTCTTTAATAAAAGATGCTAAGTTATAGTTACTAACAACTGTTGCTTCCCATTTTTTAATTCCAAATACTTCTTCAGGAATTTTAATATCCATATCCTGACGAACCTTAACTTGACAGCCTAAACGATATCCATCTTGTAATTCTTTTCTTGTAAAGTTTGGAGTTTCTGTTGGTAAGGCTTCGCCTCCTCCTGAGTTTACAATACATTTACATTGTAAACATGTTCCTCCACCCCCACAAGCAGATGGTAAAAATATTTTACTATTTCCTAGTGTGGTCAACAAAGATCCTCCTGAAGGAACTTCTATTTCTTTTTCACTATTTATTTTAATTTTTACTGGTCCTGATGGTGCTAGTTTTTGTTTAACAACTAATAGTAAAGCCACCAATAAAAGTGTTAAAATTAAAAAAGCTACTACTGTTACAACAACTGTACCTAAGGTATTTACTGCTAATAATATCATTGTTATTTTTTAATTTCTGTTGTGTTATTAGCTAAATCATTAGCTTTTTTATTTTTTTCAACTTTTACAGTTTCTACTTTTTTAGCTTTCTTTTCAGTTCCACCTGTTAACATTCCGCCAAAACTCATAAATCCAATTGCCATTAAACCTGTAATAATAAAAGTAATTCCTAATCCTCTTAAAGCAGGAGGTACATTTGAATATCGAATTTTTTCTCTAATGGCTGCGATAGCTAAAATTGCTAAAAACCATCCTATTCCAGAACTTACTCCATAATTTAAAGCTAATCCTAAACTTGGAATTTCACGAGATTGCATAAATAATGAACCTCCTAAAATAGCACAGTTAACAGCAATAAGCGGTAAAAATATTCCTAAGGAATTATATAAAGATGGAGAAAATTTCTCTACAATAATCTCTACTAGTTGAACCATAGTTGCAATGGTTGCTATAAACATAATAAAAGATAAAAAGCTTAAATCATATTCAGCATATTCAGGGCCTAACCAAGCTAGTGCGCCTTCTTGTAAAATATAATGATCTAACAGCCAGTTTAATGGTACTGTAATTGCCATTACAAATATAACAGCAGCTCCTAATCCTACTGCTGTAGTAACTTTTTTAGATACTGCAAGGTATGAACACATTCCTAAGAATGTAGCAAACACCATGTTATCTATAAATATCGATTTAAAAAATAATTCTAAGTGTTCCATAGTGTTTAGTTTTCTTCAATTAATGATGTATTTTTAGAACGTTGTATCCAAATAATAATTCCTAGGGTTATTAATGCCATTGGAGCTAACAACATAAATCCGTTGTTTTCATATCCATAAGCATAAACTCCAGTTTTTTTAATGGAATCTCCTAATACTTTAATTCCTAATAAGGATCCTGATCCTAATAATTCTCTAAAAACAGCAACAATAACTAATATTATTCCGTATCCAGCTGCATTTCCAATACCATCTAAAAAGGATTTCCAAGGTGTATTTGCTAAAGCAAATGCTTCAAACCTTCCCATAATAATACAGTTAGTAATAATTAATCCAACAAATACAGATAATTGTTTTGAAAGTTCGTAAGAATATGCTTTTAAAACTTGGTCAACAATAATTACCAACGCTGCTGCAATTACTAATTGAGCAATAATTCTAATTTTTGGTGGAATAATATTTCTCATTAAAGAGATTACCACGTTACCCATAGCTAAAACAAACATTACAGAAAATGCCATAACTATAGCTGCTTTTAATTGAGCTGTAATAGCTAAAGCAGAACAAATACCTAAAACTTGAACTGTAATTGGGTTATTATCTGCTAATGGGTCTGTTATTAATTTTAAATCTTTTTTTGTTAAAAATCCCATAATTTATTGCTTTAATGTTTTTAAATAAGGCATATACATGTCTAAGTCTTTTTTAAGCATTGCAGTTACTCCATTACCTGTAATAGTAGCTCCAGCAATAGCATCAACTTGGCAATCTGTTTTGTCTAAACTTTTTGGATCAGCATTACCTTTAAAAACAGTTACACCTTCAAAAGTGCCGTTTTTTAATATATGCTCTCCTGTAAATTCATCCATAAAAAAGCGCTCTTTAATATTAGCTCCTAAACCAGGTGTTTCTCCAGCATGATCAAAATATACACCTTGTATAACTAAATCTTTATCTAAAGCTACATAACCCCAAATTGCATCCCATAATCCTTTACCTCTAACTGGAATTATGTAATAAAACTTATTGTTTTTTTCTCCAACAAATAAAGGTAGTCTTCTTGTATAAGATGGTTTTTTAGCTTTTTCTGCTTCTTTTTTAATATCTATTAAATATGCTTTATCATTTTCTTTGGCTGTTGTGCCATCAATTACATATTGTTTAACAATATATTTCGAAAAATCTTTATCTACTTCGTTCTTTGGGATGAAATTAACGGAACCTTCTTCATTATCGTTAACTCCCATTGCGTATAATATATTTTGTTGCTTTTCTATACGTTTATTTTCAGCAATTTTACCTTTTAAAGATTCTGCAACAAAAGCTAATAATGAGCCCACAACAAGCACCATTGCTGCTGCAAAAAGCACGGTATATGTATTACTTTCTGTATTCCTTGACATTGTAAACTGTTTTTGGTTTTAATCGTTTAAGTCTTTTTTTAATATTACCTGCTATAACATAATGGTCAATGGTTGGTGAAAATACGTTCATTAACAATATTGCTAACATTACACCTTCAGGATAAGCAGGGTTAAATACTCTAATCATTATTGATAGAAAACCTATTAAAAATCCGTAAATCCATTTTCCTTTGTTTGTTTGAGATGCTGTAACAGGATCTGTAGCCATAAACACTACTCCAAAAGCAAAACCACCAATAATTAAGTGTTCCCAATATGGAGTATGCATTAAGGTATAAAATTTGCTTCCTTCAACAATCCAACCTGCATTTACAACTCCATTAAAAATAAGTCCCATAGCTAAAGCTCCTATAACGGCTGATAGCATAATTCTCCAACTTCCAATTTTTGTATAAATTAAATATATACCTCCTAATAGAATTAATAAAGCAGATGTTTCGCCTATTGAACCTGGAATAAATCCATAAAACATATCAGCAACGGAATAAGCTAAATGCTTACCTTGAGCCAAGCTTCCTAAAAGCGTTTCTCCAGAAAAAGCATCTAAATTGGCGCCAGCCATAATTTCTTTTGATCTTTCAACAGCTCCTGTTACCCAAACTTTATCTCCACTCATCCAAGTTGGATAAGAAAAGAATAAGAATGCACGAATGGTAAGTGCAGGGTTTAAAATATTCATCCCTGTACCTCCAAAAATTTCTTTACCTATAATAACTCCAAATATTACAGCTATTGCAAGCATCCATAAAGGAGTATCAACTGGTACAATTAATGGAACAAGCATACCTGTTACAAAATAACCTTCTTCTACTTCGTGATTGTTTATGGTTGCAAAAATCACTTCAATTCCTAAACCAACAATATAAGAAACCAGTAAAAGTGGTACTAACTTAAAAGCTCCAAGTAAAAAGTTATCGAAATTCCAAAATTCACCGCTAAAAAACGACATGTTTTGTTGATAACCATGAATGGCAATGTGCTGTTGATAACCTATATTGAACATTGCGAAAATTAAAATCGGAATAAGTGGTATTATTACCGATGTCATAGTACGTTTTAAATCATCCGCACCTTTTATATGCCCACCTGAATGTGTAGTTTCATTTGGCGTATATAAGAATGTATGGAAAGCGGAAAAAGCAGACAGCCACTTTTTACCCTTTCCTTTTTCTTTTATATTATGTAATTTTTCTTTTAATCCCATAATTTTATCCTATTTCTTTTAACATTAAGTCTAAACCTTTTCTAATAATTTCTTGATGTGGCTGTTTAGATACACAAACAAATTCTGTTAATGCAAAATCTTCAGGTGCAACTTCATACATTCCTAAATTTTCCATTTCTTCTATATCACTATACATACATGATTTTAGTATTTGCATTGGATAAATATCTAAAGGAAAAACCTCTTCATAATTACCAGTAAGAACGAATGCTCTATGCTCTCCGTTTGTATTTGTGTTTAAATTATACTTTTTGTTTGGAAACAACCATGAAAAAGTTAAAGCTCTTGTAAGAGACACTTTATTAAAAACAAATTTTGTCCATCCAAAAAATTCATAATCATTTCCTTCAGGAATTACTGTAATTTCATTATCATAATAACGTAAAACTCCTTTTTTACCTTCCTTACTTCCTGTAAGTACATTACCACTAATTATTCTACTTTCTACTTCATTTAATTTTCCTTCCACTAAGGATGAAATATCTGCACCTATTTTAGTAGTATAATATTTTGGCTCTTTAACTGATGATCCTGACAAAGCAATAATACGTTCTGCATTAAACTTACCTGTTAGTAGTAATTCTCCTATAATTACTAAATCTTGAGGTTTAATTGTCCAAACAACTTCACCTTTATTTATAGGATCAATTTTTGCAATTTGCGTACTAACATTCCCTATTGGGTGCGGCCCTGACACTTTATGAAGTGAAATATTATCTAAACCTAAAAATGGTGAATTACCATTTTTACCAACACTAACATGCACTTCGCCCGGAGTAAGTTTACTTAAAGCGGTTACCGCAGCTTGTAATTCTTTTTCTTTACCTGCTAATACATAATCATAATCGGCAGCTAAAGGTGCACTTGCATAGGCTGAAATAAAAATAGCTTTTGGCTCCATTTCTGGGTTTGCAATAACATCATATGGTCTTTGTTTAACAAAAGGCCAACAACCTGCATTTAATAAATAATCCTTAACCTCATCTGCTTTCATAGCTTTTGGGTCTTTGCTTCCAAAATCAACAAATTCTTGCTGATTGTCTGCTTGGATTTTAATTGCTAATATCTTTCGTTTTTCTCCGCGAATAATATCTACTAATTCACCATTTACTGGTGATGGAAATTTAACAGCTTCGTTAGTTTTGCTAAAAAACACGGTTTCACCTGCTTTTAACTTTGCGCCAACCTTTACTGATAATTTAGGGATAATATTGTGGAAATCTTCTGGGATTAATGTGTAAACATTACTAGATTTTGCTTTTTCGGTCACCTTTTCTGCGGCTCCTTTTAGTTTTATATCTAGCCCTTTTTTAATTTGAATGTCCTGTGACATATGTTAGATTTTATTAATAGTCGTTAAAAACTGTGCAAAAATAAGAATTAAAACTATAGTTTTAGCTCATTTTAACAAATTATTATGTAATAATGATTACTAAAAATAATGTAGTTATAAGTTCTATTTATTATATTGCCTTTTATCTTTGGAATAGATTTTGTAACATCCTTAAATTATGTCGAAATTTTTAAAAACTATTTGCTTTTTTGTCACTTTTTTAATTGCTTTTTTTGGTTATTCCCAAAATCAGACACTTGACCCTAATTACATAAAAACTGTAATTTTGAGGTCAAATAACACAAATAATTATACTCCAATAATTAAATTAGGAGATAAATTTGAACTTAGTTTTGATGATTTAAATGCAGATGAAACAGAATATTATTACAAAATTGAGCATTGCACATTTAATTGGGATATATCTAATTTAAATTCCTCGGAATATATTGATGGATTTAACGAAGATAGAATAAGAGATTATCAAAATTCTTTTAACACCTTACAACCTTATACACATTATCAAGTTAGTTTTCCAAATGAGAATACTCAAATTAAAATATCTGGAAATTATTTAATATCTGTTTTAAATGAAGATGATGAAATTATTTTTCAACGAAAATTGGTAGTGTATCAACCTAAAGTAACGGTAGGAGTTTCTATACATAAAAGCAGAGATGTTGCTACTATTGAAACCAAACAGTCGGTTGAATTTATTATAAACCATCCAAACCTTATTATTAATAATGCTGGTGAAGAAATAAAGCCTATTATTTTACAAAACGATAATTGGCAATTTACCATTACCAACTTAAAACCTCAATTTTATAGAGGAACTCAATTACTTTATAAATACAATGCGAAAACCAGTTTTTGGGCAGGCAATGAATTTTTATATTTTGATAATAAATCCATAAGAAATTCTAGTTTGCATATAGTAAAATCTGAGTTAGGAAAACAATTATACCACACTTATTTATATCCTAATGAACCTAGATTTAATAATCCTTACACTTTGTATCCAGATATAAATGGCAATTTTATAATTAGAACTTTAGATGGTGAAAATCCAAACACAGATGCAGATTATAGTTGGGTACATTTTACTTTAAAAATGCCAAAACTACTAAATGAGAGTGTTTATGTTAATGGAAGTTTTAATAATTGGAAATTGAACGACACAAACAGACTTACCTATAATGAAACATTAGGACAATATGAAGCGTCTATTTTATTAAAACAAGGTTTTTACAATTATGATTTTGTAACCGTAAATAAAAACAAAACCATTTCAAACCATGAAATTTCAGGATCTCATTATCAAACAGAAAATAATTATACCGTGTTAGTATATTATAAAAAATTTGGTAGTAGATATACGCAAATAATTGGTGTTGGATATGGAAATTCTGAAAAATTAACTAATTAAATTCGTATATTTGACAAAAAGTCAAAGACTTAATTAATTATGGTACAACAAGTAACAAATGGTATTAAAATTTCTGTTACTTCTATTTTTGAAGGTACTAGTTACCGAAATTATAGATTGTATTATGCGTTTAGCTACCAAGTTACTATTGAAAACCAAAGTAATGAAACAGTCCAATTAATTAACAGACATTGGAAAATTTTTGATTCATTAAATACTATTGAAATAGTTGAAGGAGATGGTGTAATTGGTAAAAAACCTATTTTAAAACCCTTGCAAAAACATACTTATAAATCAAATTGTTTTTTAAATTCTCCAATTGGAGCAATGGAAGGTTATTATACCATGGTTAATTTAAACAACTCTAAATCTTTTAAAGTATTAATTCCTACATTTCAATTAATGGTTCCAAACACTAGTAATTAAAAGTGAAATTAAAATTAATAAATTATCAGCTTAAAAAAGATAAAGGTTTAGAATGCTTAAATTGTGGACAACCTTTATTAAACGATGAAAATTTTTGTTCCTATTGTGGTCAAAAAAATAATACAAAACCATTAAATTTTTCTAACTTTTTAAGTAATTTATTTTCAGGATTATTTTCATACGATTCGCGTTTTTGGAAAACCTTTATTCCGTTATTAACTAAACCAGGAAAAGTTTCAAAACAATATATTGAAGGCAAAAGAGCTCGCTTTGTAAATCCTTTTCAATTATATTTAAACGTTTCCATTATTTTCTTTCTGATACTTGCATTTACCAACAAATTCGATTCAAATATTAATTTAGACAAAACAGATTTTAACAAACAACAATTAGATTCTGTTTTAACCACTGTAAAATCTGAACTTAAAAAAAAGAATCCTAACGATTCCGCTTCAACAAAAGCAGTTGAAAATTTTGAAGACGCTTTAAAAGTTTTAGACACTAAAAAAGCAGATACAAAAAATACATCTTTATTCAACTTTAGATCTGACACTACAAAATCAAAAAATAGCTTTGGTTACAAAATACAAACCCTTAATAATTATTATAGCAAACATCCTAAAATAAAAGCGGAAACTGCTTTAGATAGTTTAGGTTTTGAAAAATCGTTTTGGAATACATTTTGTTACCAACAAATTATTAATTTTAACTATAATTTTCAACAAATAAAAACACAAGGTAGCAGCTATTTTATCAATAAAATAACTTCATATATATCTATTGCTTTATTTGTGTTTTTGCCTTTATTCACTTTGTTTTTAAAACTTGTTTTTATTCGAAGAAATTACACTTACATGGAACATTTAGTGTTTGTTTTTCATACACAAACCGTGTTTTTTCTGTTGTATGTTATTTTTTATCTAATAAATTATTTAGCTAAAACCGATTTATTTACACCTATTTTTATTTTACTTTTTAGCATATATTTATACAAAGCAATGCGTAATTTTTATCACCAAGGCAGATGGAAAACCTTTATAAAATTTATAATTTTAAATGTGTTTTATTTAACCTTAGCTTTAATAGGATTAGTAATTGTATCTGTATTATCTTTTATGATTAAGTAAACAGAATCTTTTTCTTTTTAAATGATATTACATCTTCGTAAAGCATTTCAATTTGCTCATTATCTTTTTTAACTGAAGTTATACTAACGGTTTCAATAGTTGAACGTTTCATTAAAATAGATTGCGTTTTATCTCCAATTTTAGAATGGTGAAATTTTAAAATATTATTTAAAGTAAAATCATTATTTGCCAACCATTTTTTAAACCATATTTGTCTTGTTTTCTTACTATTTTCATCGTACAAAGTTGAAGAAGACCAAATTTTTGGCTTTTGATCTAATTTTGTATAATGTTTTTGCTTTTCATCCCAAATTAATTCAGACAAATGCAACTCGACATTATTCCATTCTACAATTATCATAGTAAAAGGTTCTACATTTTCTAAACTCAAATTATCTACATACTTTTTTAAATCTATTTCTTTTAAAATTTCTTTTGCAATTACACCTCTACTTTTAGCATAATTGGGTTTTCTAATATGCTTTTTAAACCCACCATTTAATACACAAACCAATCTTTTTTTTGAGCTAACACCAATCCAAGTTCCACCAGCAATTTTATCTTTTGGAAACAACAAATCTATTTCATTTTCAGTGTAAATTTCAGGAAGAATTGTTTCTCTAGTTCTCTGTTCATCACGGTTTGATGTTAATATAAAATTATTGTTTTTTAAAGGTAAAAATGTAACCGTACACATAGATTTATTATTACAAATTTGAAGTTTAATAAAGTAAAAAAAGTCGTTTCAATTACGTAACTTTGCAACAAATTTAAACTAAAAAACCTTTAAAAAATAAATATTATGGCTTCAGGATTTTACCAAGTACCAAAAGCTGTTAACGAGCCTATTAAATCATACGCTCCAGGTAGCCCAGAGTTAAAAACTTTGTTAGCTACTTATAACAAAATGTATAAAGAAGAAATTGATATTCCTTTTTATATTGGGGGCAAAGAATTTAGAACTGGAAAAACAGTAGATATTCATCCGCCACATGACCACAAACACTGTGTAGGAAAATACCATACTGCAGAACGTGAACACCTTGAATTAGCTATTGAAAAAGCTGCCGAAGCAAGAGTAAAATGGGCGAAAACAAGCTGGCAAGACAGAGCAGCTATATTTTTAAAAGCTGCTGATTTATTAGCCGGACCATTTAGAGACAAAATGAATGCTGCAACTATGATTGCACAATCAAAAAACGTATTTCAGGCAGAAATAGATTCTGCTTGTGAATTAATTGATTTCTTTAGATTTAATGTTCAATTTATGACTGAAATTTACAGTAATCAACCTGAATCTGCTGCAGGAATTTGGAACAGAATGGAATACAGACCTTTAGAAGGTTTTGTATATGCTATTACCCCATTTAACTTTACTTCTATTGCTGGAAATTTACCTGGCGCACCTGCGCTAATGGGAAATGTAGTTATTTGGAAACCTGCAAGATCACAAGTTTATTCTGCTCAAGTAATTATGGAATTATTCAAAGCTGCAGGTTTACCTGATGGCGTTATAAATATGGTTACAGGTAATTCAGGAATGATAACGGATGTTTTATTAGAGAGTAAAGATTTTGCTGGAGTTCATTTTACAGGTTCAACACCTGTATTTAAAAGTTTCTGGGCAACTATTGGAAATAACATGGACACCTACAAATCCTATCCTAGAATTGTTGGAGAAACAGGTGGAAAAGATTTTATCTGGGCACATCCAACTTCTAATGCTCAAGAAGTAGCGACTGCTATTTCAAGAGGTGCATTTGAATTTCAAGGTCAAAAATGTTCAGCAGCTTCAAGAGCATATTTACCAAAAAGTTTATGGAAAGACATAAAAGAATCAGTAATTAAAGATGTAACTTCTTTTAAAATGGGTTCTCCAGAAGACACAAGTAATTTTATAAATGCTGTAATTGATGATAGAGCTTTTAAAAAACTTTCTGGTTATATTGATCAAGCTAAAAAAGATAACGATGCTGAAATTATTGTTGGTGGAGGTTATGATGACTCAAAAGGATATTTTATTGAACCTACAGTAATTGTTACAACAAACCCTCAGTATGTAACTATGTATACTGAATTGTTTGGACCTATTATCACTATTTATATTTATGATGACAATGAATGGGAAGATATTTTAGATGTAATTGATAATACTAGTGAATATGCTTTAACCGGAGCTATTTTTAGCGGAGATAGATACGCAATTGATTTTGCTACTAACAAGTTAGAAAATGCTGCTGGTAATTTTTATATTAATGATAAACCAACAGGAGCAGTTGTTGGGCAACAACCTTTTGGTGGAGCACGTGGATCAGGAACTAATGACAAGGCTGGTTCTGTATGGAACTTATTACGCTGGGTTAATAACAGAACGATAAAAGAAACCTTTGTGCCTCCAACAGATTATAGATATCCGTTTTTAGGTTAACAATAAACTCAAATAAAAACTCGCCAATTGGCGAGTTTTTATTTTTATACTAATGTTTAATTATCCTTTTTGCAATTTATCAGCATCTGGCAGTAAGCCTATTAATTCTTGAGGGTTATGAATTAAAACTGGTATATGTTGTGGACAAATATAAAATTCACTTTCTTGGTAATAAAATTTTGTTACTGGTGTTTCGTTTGAGCTTTTTTTACAAACTAAACATTCTTTAATTTCAGTCATAGTTTATTATTTAAAGGACAAAAATATCTTAATAGGTTTTATTTAGCAATGACGATTGTCATAAATAAAAAACAAAAAGCTCACCAATGGTGAGCTTTTTTTACTAATGTTAAAATATTTATTATTATTTTCTGTATTTAAGTATATGATACAAAGCCTGTTTTTAATATGAGGGTATACAAAAACAGGTTAAATATTTTGTAACTATCTGCTATTTACATTATTTATAATAAAATTTCGTTGCAAAATTAATAACTTTTTAATAGATAAAATATAACAAATGTCACATTAGTAACATTTTAAAGGAATATGAACCACTTTTTTAGTTTCAAAAAATTCTTCTTTAAAATATTCGGTAAGATTATAAATGGTTGCATCAGGGAAATTTTGAAGTTCTTGTTTTAAATCGCCACCTTTTAAATATAAAATACCGTTTTTCAAAAAATGATTTTGTTTTTTTGCTACTTTTTTATAGGTCCATTTTACAAAATCATCCATATTAGTCACAGCTCTACTTACAATAAAATCAAACTTATCATTAACTTTTTCGGCTCTCATATGAGCTGCTTTCACATTTGTTAATTGTAAAGCATTTGCAACTTCGTTTACAACTTTAATTTTTTTACCTATTGAGTCTACCAAATAAAATTCTACTTCAGGAAATAAAATGGCTAAAGGAATTCCTGGAAACCCACCTCCTGTTCCAATATCTAAAATTTTTGCTCCAGAATTAAAGGTTTGTACTTTTGCTATACCTAAAGAATGTAATACATGTTTTACATATAGTTCATCAATATCTTTTCTTGAAATCACATTAATTTGTGCATTCCAATTGGTGTAAACATCTTTTAAAGCCTCAAATTTAACATATTGGCTTTTGGTTAAATCGGGAAAATATTTTTTTATTATATCCATATTTTACTTTGAATAAACGCAAAAATACAATTATATAACGTAATTAACACTTCCCAAAAAAATGTTATTTTCTTCAAAAAAAACCTATAACTCATAAAAATGATTTATTTTCGTTGCCTTACAAGCTCAAATAAACTATTGAATCAAAATAATTATTATGTCTATTAAAACCATCAGCTTCTCAAGAATTGATAAAGCTAAATTTTTTAGAACTTTAAATAAACGTGTAAATAGCTATTTTAAAGAAAATAATGTAAAAAAAACTGGCAATTGGAAATTATATACTAAAGCAATAATTATGTTTAGTATTTTTTTGGTTCCATTAATTTTAATTTTAACAGTACATATGCCTCAATGGGCACTTCTTTTATTAACTGTTGTAATTGGCATTGGAATGGCTGGTGTTGGTATGAACGTAATGCATGATAGTAATCACGAATCTTTTTCTAGTAAAAAATGGGTAAACAGAATTATGGGTAGCAGCATTTATATTTTAGCTGGAAACGTTTATAATTGGAAAGTTCAACACAATGTTTTACACCATACTTTTACAAATATACATGGCCATGACGAAGATATTGATGCTGGTAGAATTATTCGTTTTTCTAAACAAGCAAAATGGTTATGGATTCATAAATTTCAAAAATATTATTCATTTTTTCTTTATGGTTTATTAACTATAAACTGGGCTATTACAACCGATTTTAAACAAATGCACAATTATTTAAAACGTAAACTTTCTTATGGAAAATTCCCAAATCCAACTAAAGAATGGACTATTTTAATAATTTCTAAAATAGTATATTATTTATTATGGATTGTACTTCCATTGGCTGTTTTAGATATAGCTTGGTGGAAAGTTTTACTTGGTTTTTTTGTAATGCATTATACAGCAGGAATTATTTTAAGTGTAATTTTTCAGTTAGCACATGTAGTACCTAAAACCGAAATGCCTGAACCAAATAAAGATGGGAATTTAGAACATACTTGGGCTGTTCATCAATTATATACCACTTCTAATTTTGCGCCAAAAAATAAATTTATTTCTTGGTATACTGGTGGATTAAATCATCAAGTTGAACACCATATATTTCCTAATATATCACATATCCATTATCAAAAAATTGCTAAAATTGTAAAAGAAACTGCTTTAGAGTTTAACTTGCCTTATAATGAGTACAAAACTACCAGAAAAGCAATTATTGAACATTTTAAACAACTAAAATCTTTAGGATCTAAACCTGCTTACTTATAATTATTTTTGAAATGAAAAATCAATTATCCAACAGAATTAATAATTTACCAATATCTGCAACTCTTGCTATGGCTGCCAAAGCAAGAGAGTTAAAAAATCAAGGAATTGATATAATCAGTTTAAGTTTAGGAGAACCGGACTTTAATACACCTGATTTTATAAAAGATGCTGCAATTGAAGCTATAAATCAAAATTATAACTCTTATACTCCTGTAGATGGATATATGGAGTTAAAAGAAGCTGTATGTAAAAAATTTAAACGAGATAATAATTTAAATTATAACCCATCTCAAATTGTAGTTTCAACAGGCGCAAAACAATCTCTTGCAAATGTTGCTATGGTATTATTAAATCCAGGAGATGAAGTATTACTACCTGCTCCTTATTGGGTTAGTTATAGTGCAATTTCAACCTTAGCAGAAGCAACCTACAAAGTTATTCCTTCTTCCGTTGAAACTGATTTTAAAATTACACCAAAACAATTAGAGGAAGCTATTACTCCAAAAACTAAATTAATTTTCTTTAATTCACCTAGCAATCCAAGTGGTGCTGTATATTCTGAAGCTGAATACAGAGCCTTGGCAAAAGTTTTAGAAAAGCATCCATCAATTTATATAATTTCAGATGAAATTTATGAACATATAAATTACAATGTTCCTATTTTCAGTTTTGCTTCTATAGAAAATATGTACGATAGAACCATAACTATTAACGGTGTTGCAAAGGCTTTTGCGATGACTGGATGGAGAATTGGTTATATGGGAGCTCCTGAATGGATAGCAAAAGCTTGTACAAAAATGCAAGGACAGATTACGTCTGGAGCAAACTGTATTGCTCAAAGAGCTACTATTACAGCTATTGAAGCACCTGTTTCTAAAATTCAATATATGGTAGATGAATTTAAGCAACGAAGAAATATGTTGCTTGAATTATTTAAAGAAATTGATGGATTTAAATTAACTGTTCCAGATGGTGCTTTTTATCTTTTCCCTGATGTATCCTATTTTTTTGGAAAAACAATTAAAGGTATTTCTATAAATTCTGCTTCAGATTTTTCTATGTTTTTACTTGAAAAAGCAAATATAGCTACCGTTTCCGGAGAAGCATTTGGAGATCCAAATTGTATTAGAATTTCTTTTGCTGCTTCAGAAGCACAACTTCGCGAAGCCGTTAACAGAATTAAAAAAGCATTAAATTAATTCATATTTAAACTATAGACACTTTATAAATTACTAGTAATCTGTAAATTATTTTGTATATTGTAAGTATACATTTAAAAAAATCAAGATTATGGCAGTAATGAAAGTTATCGAAATAATGGCAAGCTCTCCAAAAAATTGGGAAGAAGCCACTAAAAATGCAATTGCACATGCTTCAAAAAGTGTTAAGCATATTAAATCTGCATTTGTACAGTCACAAAGTGTTGTTGTTAATAACAATAATGTAGAAGAATTTAGAGTAAACGTTAAAATTACTTTTGAAGTTAAATAACAACGTTAAAAACGTTAAAAAAGCGCTTTAATTAAGGCGCTTTTTTCTTTTAAAATATTTTGCAAATTATTATGAAATATTTACTAATAATCATTTTATTTATAAACTTAATAAGTTGTAAAAAACAAAACGAAACAAAAATGCCAGAGTCTAAAAATAAATACACAAACAAATTAATAACTGAAACCAGTCCTTATCTACTGCAACATGCCCACAATCCAGTTAATTGGATGGCTTGGAATAATGAAACTTTAGAACTTGCAAAAAAGGAAAATAAATTATTAATTATTTCTATTGGATATTCATCTTGTCATTGGTGTCACGTAATGGAACATGAAAGTTTTGAAAATGAAGAAGTTGCTAAAGTTATGAATGCAAACTTTATTAGTATTAAAGTAGACAGAGAAGAAAGACCCGATATTGATCAAGTTTATATGAATGCGGTGCAATTAATGACTGGAAGAGGTGGTTGGCCTTTAAATTGCATTGCCTTGCCAGATGGTCGTCCTATTTGGGGAGGAACTTATTTCCCTAAAAAAAATTGGATAAATGCACTTACTCAATTAGCAAATTTATATAAAGAAGATCCTGAAAAAGCAATAGAATACGCAGAAAAACTTACTGAAGGAGTTAAAAATTCAAGTTTAGTTCAGTTTAATGATAAAAACATTGTCTTTTCATTTGATAAATTAAATGTAACCGTTGACAACTGGAAAAATCATTTAGACAGAAAGCTAGGTGGTTCTAAAGGATCTCCAAAATTTCCAATGCCAAATAATCTTAGTTTTTTGCTTAGATATGGTAATCAAGCTAATGATTCTGAAATTAATGATTATGTAAATACAACATTAGATAATATGGCATTTGGTGGAATTTTTGACCAAATTGAAGGTGGATTTTCAAGATATTCCACCGATCAAAAATGGCATATTCCTCACTTTGAAAAAATGCTTTATGATAATGGCCAATTGGTTAGTTTGTATTCAAAAGCCTACCAAGCCACTAAAAATAAAACCTATAAGAATGTTGTTTACAAAACGCTCCAGTTTATAGAAAATGAGCTAACAAGTAAAGAAGGTGCTTTCTATTCCTCATTAGATGCGGATAGTTTAGATAAAGAAGGCAATTTAGAAGAAGGTGCTTATTATATATGGGAAAAAGAAGAGTTACAAGAAATTTTAGGAAGTGATTTTGAGTTATTTTCTAATTATTATAATATTAATAATTATGGTTTATGGGAAAATCAAAATTATGTTTTAATTAGAAATGAAGCGGATGAAATTTTTGCGAAAAAACATCATATAGCGTTAAAAAGCTTAGAGGAAAAAGTATCTGAATGGAATAAAAAATTATTGGCGGTTAGAGAAAAAAGATCGCAACCAAGATTAGATGATAAATCCTTAACTTCTTGGAATGCTTTAATGCTTAAAGGTTATATAGATGCTTACTCGGTTTTTAATAATTCTCATTATTTAGATATTGCATTAAAAAATGCTCAATTTATTGTTTCTAAACAAATTACTTCAGATGGTGGATTAAATCACAGTTACAAAAATGGTAAAAGTACTATTAATGGATATTTAGAAGATTATGCAACCGTTATTGATGCTTTTATAAGTTTATATGAGGCTACTTTAAATGAAAAATGGTTAACTACTGCCAAACAATTAACTGACTACACATTTGATCATTTTTTCGATCAAAAAAACCACATGTTTTATTTTACTTCAGATAAAGATGCTGAATTAATTACTCGAAAATTTGAAATAGAAGACAATGTAATTCCTTCTTCAAATTCAATTATGGCAAACAATTTATTTAAATTAAGTCATTATTATTCTAACACTTACTATCTAAAAGTAAGTAAACAAATGTTATCTAACGTTTATGATAAAGTTGAAAATTATGGAGGTGGTTATTCAAATTGGTTAGAATTATTTAGTAATTATGTTGGTTCATATTATGAAATTGCTGTTTCTGGAAGTGATGCTCTAAATAAAATAAAAGAAATTAATACTAAGTATATTCCTAATAAGCTAATTGCAGGAACACTTACAAAAAGCAATATTCCTTTAATGGAAGGAAGAAATGCAACTAAAAAAACTTTAATATATATTTGTGTTGATGGAGCTTGTCAATTACCAGTAACAGACATAAACAAAGCTTGGAATCAGATTAAAATAAACTATTAACAATGAAATATATACAAATATTTTTTGTGGCATTAGTGGCTTTTGAACATATTTATTTTATGATTTTAGAAATGTTTTATTGGGATAAACCTAAAGGATTAAAAACTTTCGGTTTAAAACTTAAAGATGCCAAAACTTCTAAAACACTTGCAAAAAACCAAGGATTATACAATGGCTTTTTAGCTGCAGGATTAATTTGGGCTATAATTGATAAAGCCAATTTCGATAAAATTGCACTTTTCTTTTTAATATGTGTTTCAATTGCAGGATTATACGGAGCATATACAACAAAGAAAATTAAATTATTTTTTATCCAATCTGTACCAGCAATTATAGCATTATTATTAATTTTATTAAAAATTTAAAATATATGAATTACCAAAAATATTTAGACATCGCTTTAGCATTTATTAAAAATAATTCAGCTAAAGTAATAGCAGCCATTTTAATTTTAATAATTGGGTTATGGCTTTCCAAAAAAATAGTAAAACTAACTCAAAAATTAATGGCAAAAAAAGGTGTTGATGTAACACTTCAAAAATTTCTTGGAGACTTATTAAACTGGGCTTTCAAAATACTAGTATTTATAACTGCCATTGCTCAAGTTGGTGTAGAAACAACATCGTTTATTGCAATATTAGGAGCTGCAGGTTTAGCTGTTGGATTAGCACTTCAAGGATCTTTAGCTAATTTTGCTGGAGGAGCTTTAATAATGATTTTTAAACCTTTTAAAGTAGGAGATTTTATAGAAGCTCAAGGGCATACTGGTGTGGTGAAAGAAATTCAAATTTTTGTAACTAAATTAAATTCACCACAAAATAGATTGATAATTCTTCCAAACGGAACATTATCTAATGGGAGCATTACTAACTATTCAGAAGAAAATGTATCTAGAGTTGATTTATCTTTTGGAGTTAGTTATGATGCTGATATAAAGCAAACAAAAGAAGTGTTGATGAAAGTTTTATTAAATAATCCGAAAGTTTTAAAAGAGCCAGCACCAGCTGTAAAACTATCTGAATTAGCTGATAGCTCAGTTAATTTTGTGGTAAGACCTTGGGTTGCTACTGAGGATTACTGGACAGTGCATTTTGAAGTTTTGGAAGCAACTAAGTTAGCATTGGATAAAGCTGGTATTGAAATTCCATACCCACATCAAGTTGAAATTAAAAAACAATCGTAATCTTCCTAATAAAACAATATAGATTTACTTCTTAGGCATTGTAACCAAAAAATCTTTCAAATAAAAAGGTTCAAAATAAGCGACATTTTCAAAGTCGCTTATTTTATATTTTTCAAATGATAATTTTGCCATTTCATTAGCTGATGGAAATTTATCCTCTAAAAATATAGCGTTTTTATGAGTAATTACTTCTTTACATTTAGAAGCTCCATCGCCTAAAAAATAAACTTTTTCGTTAATTAGATATTCATTAAAAGAGGTTTTATCTATAATTTCAGCTTCAACTTCTCTAATTTCCATGTTTTTATTAGAGAAGACAGCACTATAAACTTCCATCCTTCTTGCATCTAATAATGGTATTTTAATCCCATCATTATTAGTTATAGACATTGCTAAAGTTTGTAATGTGTTAGTAGCAATTAGCGGAATATCCAAAGAAAAACATATTCCTTTTGCTGCAGAAACGCCTATACGTAAACCTGTGTAAGATCCTGGTCCTTTACTTACTGCAACTGCATTTAAATCTTTAAAATCAATATTTGATTCTTCTACTACAGTTTTAATAAATTCATGTAATTTTTCTGCGTGAGAATACTTACCATCATTTAATTCGTGTAATGCAATAACTTTACCATCTTTTGAAACACTTACAGAACAATTTTTTGTTGCGGTTTCAATATTTAAAATATATACCAAACTACGTTTATTTAAAATGCAAATATACTTATTTCAAATGTTTTCAATAAAAAAAACATTCAACCAAAAAGCTGAATGTTTTTCAAAGTATTTACAATAAAACCTATTCAACTACAATAGGTATGCCGTAATAATATTCTAATAATTTAGTTCTGAATACATAATTGTATTTTGCATTTATCATAGATGATTTTGCACTAACTAGACGATTTCTAACCTGGTCAAAATCAAAGAAATTCATTACTCCAGAATTATAACTTTCTTGTGCATTTTTAAAAGACTCATTTTGTGCTTCTAATGATTTCTTTGCTGCAATATATTGATTTAAAGAAGCCTTTGCATCTGCATACGCTCTCTCAATACTTTCTCTTAATTTCAATTTTTTATCTAGCAATTGTAGGTTTGCCTTATCTTGATTAATTTTAGCTTTATTTATTCCAACTTTAGTTTGAAAACCATTAAAAATTGGAATACTTAAAGAAAATCCAATATTATAACCTAAATTATCACTTAATTGTTGTCCAAAACCATTAGGAACAATAACTGGTAAACTAGTAACTGGATCAATAATAGTACGAACGTCTTTTCTTCCTTGATTGTGTTGATATCCAGTCCCTACTCCTGCTCCAAAAGACAATGATGGATATTGCCAAGATTTTGCAATTTTAAGACTTGTAGCAGCGTTTTCCACTCCTAATTCTGCACTTTTTATTTCTGGCAAAATAGTTTGCGCTTTATTAAAAATAGCATCCGTATCATTATATAATAAAGATGTAGAATTAATATTTAGTTTAATATCTTCAACATCAAAGCCTTTACTAGAAACTTGAAGTAATTGAGATAAGCTTAACAAAGCTAAATCCAAACTATTTTTAGCATTGGTAAGTTTTTCATCGTTACTAGCCTTACTAGCTTCAGCTTCTAACAAAGCTGCTTTAGCACTAGATCCAGCAGCAACTAAATCCTTCGATTTTTCAACTTGATTTTTACTAATATCTACTTGATCTTGAGCAATAACAATGTTTTCTTTAGCTAAAAGTACGTTTAAGTATGAATTAACAACATACAGCATAATGTTGTTTTTATTTTCTTGCAAATCAAATCCTGCGGCTTGCAGCTGTTTTTTGGCTTGTAATAAATTATATTTATTTCTAAATCCATTAAACAAAGTTACACTAGTACTTAAACTAAAATTATTTGATCTTGAATCTTGTGAAACACGTCCTCCATTAATATCTATAAAAGAACCAAAATTAAAATTCTGTGAAGCAGAAGCATTTAAAGAAGGATAAAAATTACCTTCTGCTGTTGTAATATTTTCTTCAACTAATTGGTTATTAAGCTCTTGCTGTTTTATAGAGATATTATTATCTAAGGCGTAGTTTATACATTCTTGTAGGCTCCATATTTTTTTTTGTGCATGAACATTAATTAAAAATAATAATGCTAAAACACTTACAAATTTAGTTCTCATCAGCGATAGGTCAGTTTTTTTTGGTTAAATTTAGTTATAAGACGATTAAATTTATCATTTGTTACACTGTAAACCTCTTATAGAAATGTTAAATTTTATGCTTTCGTATCCTTTTGATTAAAAAGAAAACTAATGCACCAACCAATAAATACGGAAAAACCATTAAATATAGTATTCCTGAATTTAATCCTTCAGCCTGAGAAACATCACCACTTTCAACTACTGCTCTACACATTGCACATTGCGCATTGGTAAATTGAAAGCTTAAAAAAACTAATATGTAAATAAGTTTCCTCATTAATGGTGATAATATGGTGAAATTAAAATATAAACTAAAACGCCTGAAATTGCAACATATAACCAAATAGGGAAAGTGAATTTAGCTATTTTTTTATGCAATTCAATATTATTTGTAATTGCTCTAACGTAAGTAATTAAAACAAATGGAATTACTGCAATAGATAGCAGAATATGTGAAATTAACAATATAAAATAAACAATTCTTATTGGACCTTCACCGCCAAATTTTGTGGAGTTTGAAGTCATATGATACAACACGTATAACAATAAAAATAAAACAGAAAATATAATTGCTGTTTTCATTAATTTTTCGTGAAGTTTAATTTTTTTAGATTTTACTGCCCATAGTGCAATTATTAAAATTACTGCTGTAAATGCGTTAATTGTAGCGTAAATTGGAGGTAAAAAAACAGGTAATTTAAGGTTAATTTTTACACTAAACAATACAGCTACAACTACTGGAATCGCAATAGATAAAATAATAATCCAAGTATTATATTTCTTTGAAATTTTTTCCATTATTCGTTTAATAATATATTAACATCTTCTATTATTTTATGAATTTCTTTTGGATCTAAACCATCGTAAAAAGCAATAGGATTTCCATATTCATCATATCTTGATCTAATATTACCATTTTTATCCACTATAGCAAATGAGCCTGAATGTTCAAAACCGCCAGCCGCTTGGCTATCTTCGCCTGCATATAATGTAAAACCGGCATTAGCTAATTCATAAATTTTTTCCTGGTCTCCTGTTAAAAAATTCCAATTCTTTAATGTAGCTCCATGCTCTTTTGCGTATTCTTTTAAAATTTCAGGAGTGTCATGTTTTGGATTTATACTAAATGAAGCAATACCAAAATTTGGGTTTCCATAAAACTTATTTTGAATAGTTACCATGTTTTTATTCATTTTTGGACAAATTGTTGGGCATGTAGTGAAAAAAAATTCTACTACATAAACTTTATTCTTATAAAATAAATTGGTAATTAATTTTCCATCTTGATTTATAAATTCAAAATCTGGAACTTTTGTAATGGTCGCTAATTTTGGCTTTTTAAATTTATTTACAATTTTAGGAATTGCATAAATTCCAAAAATTAATATAATAAAAGCGATGCCAACATAGGAATATTTTTTCATTAGTGATTGTTTTTGTTTCGTCTTTCTTTCTCCGCTGATTTTTTATATTGATAGTAAATAATATCAATATCATCTTTCATTTTATTTTTTAAAACAGCTACAGATTTCATATTATAACCATATAATTTTCCATCTTCAGTATCTTTATCATCTTTTCTACCTCTCAATCTTAATTTTCTATCAATAATATAAGCGTTTGGCGATTGTGAATTTTTATCTAAAGTACCTGGAACTTTAAAGCTATCATATATATTTTTAATATTATCTTCAGATGTAAATACAAAGTGCCAGTTTTTAAGATCGGTATAAAGGCCTAATTGTTCCTTTACTTTTTCAAAATCTTTTTTTGCTGTTATTGGCATAATTGCAACCATTTGAAAAAATGGTTTTTGATTATATCGTTTATAAATAACTTCATTTAAATTAAAAATATTAGCTTTTGATAAATCATTTTTTTCGCCTGGAAAGCAAACTACGGATAATTTGTTAGTAAATGTTGTGCTTTGTGAGTATTGCTCAACGTTTACCACTTTATTAGTTAAAATAGGTAAGTTTTGATATCTGTAAATTCCTTTTGACAAAAAAATATAAAATATCAGAGGTAATATAAATAAACTGAAAAGTACCCAAAATTTTTTCATACGTACTGCAAAAAAACAAAAAAAGGCGGTTAAAAACCACCTTTATCTATAGATATTTTCTATTTAGTAGTTCCATTTTGTTAATGGACCTAAAACACTATGTATATAGCCACCTTCAATTAGCAATAGTGTAGCTAAATAAGCAATTAAAAAAACTGCAGTCCAAACAACAGCCCTTCTTAAGTTCTTTTTTTCATCTGCCATATGCATAAAGAACCAAGTAATATAATAAGCTTTAACTAAAGTTAAAACAATAAAAATAATATTTAATAAATTGGTTCCTATAAAATTAGTTAGATAAAGAAAACCTGGTTTTTCAATACCTAAAAAAACTTCAACTATTGTAATTACGGAAAGAATTGCAAAAACCTTCCAAATTAATTCTGTGTGCGATGTATGTTCTTGTGCGTGTGCCATTTTTATGTTTTCAATTAAATTAAGTAGAAGAATGTAAATACGAATACCCAAACTAAATCTACGAAGTGCCAGTATAATCCAACTTTTTCAACCATTTCGTAATGTCCTCTTCGTTCATATGTTCCAATAATAACATTAAAAAATATAATGATATTAATTAAAACCCCTGAAAAAACGTGAAAACCATGAAATCCTGTTATAAAGAAAAAGAAATCTGCAAATGCTGTTTTACCATATTCATTCACTTTTAAGTTTGCTCCTTTAACTACTGCTTTAGCTTCGTTTAAAAAAGCCATTGCTTTTTCTCTAGGAATAATTGTTTTTTGTTTAGTTTCTAAATTTAATTTTTCAGTTCTAATAGTAATATCTGGGTTTGCTTTAAAACCAGCTATTACTTGACTAACTGTTACTGGTGGTAAAGTACTTTCACTAACAAACCATAATCCATTTGATCTTGTACTTCGAACTCTTTCTGTTTTAGTATGAGCGGCAAAACTTTCTAAAGAAATTTGATGACCAGTTTTATCTACAAATTGAATAATTTTACCATCTTTTAATTGTAAAGCGCCATATTCACCTCCTATAAACTGTTTCCATTCCCAAGCTTGAGAACTTAAGAATATTAACCCTCCAATAATGGTTAAAAACATATAAAAGATTACTTTATTTTTTTTCAATTGATGACCAGCATCAACAGCCAAAACCATAGTAACTGAGGAGAAAATTAAAATAAAGGTCATAAACGCAACATAATACATAGGCGCTGAAACACCATGCATAAAAGGTACGTGAGTGAAAACCTCATCGGCTATTGGCCATGATTCAATAAATTTAAACCTAGTTAAACCATACGCTCCAAGAAAAGCAGAAAAAGTTAAAGCATCTGATAAAATAAAGAACCACATCATCATTTTACCATAACTTGCTCCTAATGGTTTATTTTTACCTCCGTCCCAAGTAGAATGATTAGTTTTAGTAGCAATAGTTGCTTCCATATAAAGTTAGTTTTTGATTTTTTTAGTAATAATTGTGCCAAAAATACATTTTTTTATTTATCTAATAAAATAGAAAAAGAAAAATAAGTAAACCCAAAGAATATCTACAAAATGCCAGAAGATTGCTCCCAGTTCTAAACCTAAATAATTTGAGGCAGAATATTTTTTTGAAAGTTGATTAAATAACACCACTATTAAAACAATTAACCCCGCAAAAATGTGTACTAAATGCGCAATGGCAATTCCATATATAAATGATGATTTTACAGTACTTTGGTCACCTGCAAAATATAATCCTTCCTGATAAAGTTGCGAAAATCCATCAAATTGAAAATAAACAAACCCTAAGCCTAATAGCAAAGTAGCTATTAAAAATAGTGTAGTTAATTGCTGATTTTCTTTTTTTATAAATCTTTTTGCCATTAAAAAAGTAAAGCTACTTAATACAATTAAAGTTGTACTAATATTAAAAGCGTTTGGCAAGTTAAATGAAACCCAATCAGCTCGTGATCTACTTACTACGTATGCACTAGTTAACCCGGCAAACATCATAGTCATACTAATCATCGATATCCAAAGCATTGGCTTTGCTGATTTTCGTTGAGATTTTTTTAATTCTTGTTCTATTGATTCTTTCATTTAGTTAGTGTAAAAATTTATCTACTACGTAAATAATTTGTATTAAGGTTATATATAAAACACTAGATAGCATTAACTGTCTAGCATGTTTATCGGTTTGAAATTTATATAATTTGATAGCATAAAACAACATTTTCCCTCCCAAAGCTACTAAAATAACAGCCGTAATTGGGTAAATATAAAAATTACCAGTTATTTTAAAAACCGGAATTATAGATACAAAGGTTAAACAAATCGTATAAATTATAATCTGAATTACAGCTTTTTTATTTTTTTGCCCCATTGGCATTAAATTAAAACCTGCTTTTTTATATTCATCAAATTGTAACCAAGCAATAGCCCAAAAGTGTGGAAACTGCCAAAAAAATTGGATTAGAAATAAAGTTCCTGGTTCTATTGAAAAATGATTGGTAGCTGCAACCCAGCCCAACATAAAAGGAATAGCTCCTGGAATAGCTCCTACAAAAACGGCTAATGGTGTTACTGACTTTAATGGAGTGTAAACACTGGTATATAAAAATATAGAAATTGCTCCAAACAATGCACTTTTAGGATTTATATTGTATAATATTGTCAATCCCAAAATAGTAAATGAAATAGCAATAACCATAGCCATAGAAACATGCATTCTACCCGTAGGTAAAGGCCTGTTTTTGGTTCGTTTCATTAAAGCATCCGTATCTTTTTCAATAATTTGATTAAATGCATTTGATGCTCCAACCATTAAATATCCGCCTATTGCTAGCATAAATAATGTTAAAATATTAATTTTATCTACTGCAAGTAAGTAGCCAGCCACTGAAGAAAAAACAACACTTAATGATAAACCAACTTTCGTCAGCTGTTTAAAATCAGAAAAAACAGTAGAAAAATTCAATTTTTCAGGTATAGAATTTGAAGATATTTGCATCACAGTACTTAAAATCTGTGCAAATATATTTTATTATTTAAAATTTACAACCTTAAAACAAGTTGTTTAACTAATTTTTTAAAATAAATTTAAAAAAATCTTTGCAATTAGCAGATTTGTATTAAATTTGCCCTCGCATTTACGGTTATAAATGCTCGTTCTTTAAAAAACAGATCTGCGAAAGTAGCTCAGGGGTAGAGCATCACCTTGCCAAGGTGAGGGTCGCGGGTTCAAATCCCGTCTTTCGCTCTACAACATATAAAAATACCAATGCAGAAGTGGTGGAATTGGTAGACACGCTGGACTTAAAATCCAGTGGGCTGTAAGGCCCGTACGGGTTCAAGTCCCGTCTTCTGTACTAAAAACCTTGTTAATCATTTGATTTTCAAGGTTTTTTAGTTTTAAACCTTATTATTTCTATTATTTGTGATTACAAACTTCATTATACTAAGTTTCTTCAATCAAATATATCTTTCACATAAAACCTTAAATTTTAAAAATTTTCTCAAAGAAATAGCACTTATTTACACAAAACCTAACAATTATCATAAAATTTTGAAATTTATATAATTAAATTTGATTAGGGTTTAAACAATTGTTACTTACATTATTTCTATATTAATTCTTCGTAAATAACTCATATTCTGATATCTAGCAATTGTTTGTTTAATATTTTTTTATGAAAAAGTTTGCGTTTCTTTTATTATTTATTTTTACAAGTGTCTATGGACAAAATGTAGTTATAAATCATAATGGCCCATTAACAGGTAATTGGAGATTTTATAAACCTAAAGTTTATATGGGGCAAAAAATAGAGTATAGCACAATTTATCTGTGTATACCCAATAAGTGGAGGAATTCATATAATGATTATAAAGTAGCTGATTTATTTACTGGTTGGGTATCATATGGAGGAATTGCATTTAGCGCCTATAATGCTGACAACCTTGAAGATGATTTCATTAAAACATATAAATTTAAAGGTCTAGCTTATCCTACATTTTATAATAAAAAAGTAGATACTAATAATCATCTTAGAGTTATCTATTGGTTTTATATTGATATAAGTGGAGATAATACAAAAGGAGTTATAGTTCATGCGATTCTTACTGAAGGAAATGTTAAAACAAATTGCACTGTTAATGAATTAGAACCAATACTTTTTCAACATGTAAGAGAATTACAGTTTTCACTTTCAAAAAATCAGAAAAAACAACCTACTTCAACTTCAAATCAAAATACCAAATCCAATGATGAAGGTAACGACACTACTTGGACTGTAATTATAGGTGTTTTAAGTGCAGCTGTAGTTGCTGGAATTATAAGAAGAAGAAAAAAACTAAATGCAAAAAAAGACAAAAAGCAAAAAGAAGACAAGGATAAGAAAGAACCTACGGATTATATTTTACAACTTAACCAAAACACTTTTAATTTAAACCTAAACGAACCGCAAAACTTAGTGGTTAAAGTTTGGAAAGTTACTGAAAAAGGCAAGCATTTAACAAATGCTTCAATTAGAGTTACCACTCCAGATAAGGCATTAAAAATTATGCCATTTAGCAATATAGGAACACTTGATAGCCAATTAACTTTAAAAGATAGTCCTACAAATAATCCATTTAATATTACCATTACTGCAATATCTGAAGGTCATTCTTTTCAAAAAATAGTTAAAATAAATACAGGTGCAGAAAAACAGATAATAGTAAAAACCAACCCTAATAACTCACGTAGTTTGCGTCCTAATTTAGATATACTGCTAACTTGCTATGCTAAAGTAGTAGATGAAAATGGAAAAACACTTTCTAAGGAAACTAAAAACATTAAATTTAAACCTCAAAGTAATTGGATTGATTTATCAGACCCTGTTATAGATGGCGAATGGATAGCTATAAATATGGGTGCTTCCGACCCAAATGCTAATGCTCCAGTATCGCATCCACCAAAATCGGTTGTTTTATCCATGATTATGGATGCTGTAGAAGAAAATGAAGAAATTTTACAAAACGATTTAGAAATACAATTGTTAGATTGTAAAATTGACACCAATATTGATACCATTTCGTTGCCTGTTTCTGATGAACAAACGGAAGTAACTTTTATAGCGTTTATTGAAGATTGTGATGGTAGTGTTCCTTGGAAATTTGAAGCACTTTACTTAACTGATGATGATAAACCTGATCAACCTCTTTCAGATATTAAATTAGAACAATTATCCGATATTAAAACACAAATTACCGTTACAGGTCCTATTTTAAATCCTAAAGAAGGTGAAAAATATTTACGTAAAAAACTAGTAATTAAAGCACAGCAAAAAGAAGAAAAAGCTTTAGAACGCCATGTATTTGTTACCGTATCTAAAGAAGGATTATATATAGAAAAAGGTGCAGATAACCATGAAATAAAACTTGTAGCAAAAGGAGAATACAAACATGAAATTGATTTTGGTTTGTATCGTTTTGATCCTGAAACCAATCAAATAATTGTAGATGAAAAAGGCTTAAAAAATCTACATTTTGAATTAGTAACCAACGATACAAAAATAAAAAATATAGTAAGTGTACTTAAGCCACAATTTACTTTTGATGATTTTTCTAATGCTATTCCTCATGCTCGTTATTTATTAGAAATCCCCAATAAATTCCCTGGCTTTGGAGACACTTATGAGTTAAAATATCATATAACCACACTTTCCAATTCAACAGATAAAAACAATTTGAATTTTGAGCAAAATCTCATTTTAAAAGTACAAGATTTTGGTATTGGCGAAGGATTTCCTGACTGGCAAAAAGCCTATGATCAATGTAAATATACCATTATAGAATATGTTCCTGATTCAAATCAAAGACATGACCTTTTAGATTTATTAGAAAAAAATAAATACAAAATGGACATTGAAGGAATGGTAGCCTTCAGAAAAAAAATATGGCATATTGCGCATGATTTAATGATTAATAAAGCAGAAGGTTATATTGCCACAGCAAATTGGTTTGATGCTGTTATTGATACTTTAGATTGGGTAGTTTGGATGGGAGATATTGCATTCCAAGTAGTTTTAGCAACCTATACCGGAGCTGGAGTTGGATTAGCTGCAAGTGCCTTTAAACAAACTTTTTTAACAGGAGTAAGACTTGCAATTGAAGGAAAATCGGTAAATGACTTTGTAAAAGAAGAAATTGGCGCAATAAAAGAAATGATTTATAGTACGGCTAAAGGAAGATTAATTAACACACAAACCATAGAGAAATTTTATAAAGGAAACAAAGTTAAAGTATGGGCTATTTATGCTGTTGCAACTTTTGCCTTGCAATACCATCGATTAGGTTCTATTCCACAAGCTGCAAAAGAAACGGCAAAACAATTAAGAGACGAAGCTATTATACGGTTTTTACATGGAAAAGTATTAGAAGAACAAACAAGAATAAAGGCCTCAGAAAAGAATAAAAGTGATTTAAAAAAGAATCAAAAAGAAAAAACTACTGAAAAGTCACAAAAAGGAATCAATGATTACGAAAGGGATCCAAATCCACCAGATGTAAGTGGTTATACAAGTAGTAGTATGAAAGCTATACAACGAGTAGCAAACAAATTTAAAGCTAGAATAATAACACGACCTACCAATGCAGCAGCTCGAAGATTACTAAAAGCAGGTGAAGCTGTGCCTAAAAAAATGTTTGTAAAAAATAAAACTATTAACGCTTTGGATACTTTTTTAGGTGCTTCAAAGAAAAACATTGGAAAGGTTGGAAGTTTTAAACCTAAACTTTCTAGACAACAAATAAAACACTTACCAAAAGAGATGCGCCGAGAAATTGTTAAAAGATATAGACAAAGAGATGCTGAATATAAAGATCAAGCTCAGCATATACTTGATAATTCAGATAAATTATATGTAAAAAAAGGAGTGGTTTATGATAAAAAATCTGGAAAACCATTTACTGGAGATATTGATGTATTTGACATAAGAGGTGCTAATGGACAAAAATTACCTAAAGCAAAAGTACTTGAAATAGTTAAGGCCTTAAAAAAATCTAATATTAAAACTAATATTGAACATGGAGCACATGTGGAATGGGATTGGAGAAGTATAAAAGATCCTAATGATAGAAGAATTGCAAAAAATATCTACGATAAAATAATAAAAGATCACACTATGGATGGAGATAAATCAATTGCAAAAAACATTAGTGAAGGTAAAAAAGAATCTTTAGTTCAATATGAGCCTGGAACCTCTGACGGTGTTAAAATTAGAAGTGTATTGTACAAAGGATAAATATTTTATATGAAAGCAAAAAAAAATACAATAGAACAAAGAAATGAACTATTAGCAACTATTTTTCGGCTTAGAAAAATTATAGAACAATTATCTTATGATTTAGAAGCAGCAGAAGATGATGATAAATTAGAAACACATTTAATTAAAGAACATACAAAAACATTAGATGAACTTAAAAAATTTGAAGATGATTATATAGCTGGTTTACCAAAAGTAGCAATTTCACGTTGCCCATTTTTAGAAGAAACTTTTAATATATCTATTGATACATTTGGTTTAGATGGTTTCTGGTGGAATATGGAATATCCTATAAGGCCTTATGAAAAAGAAAGTAACACCTTTTTCGCAATTACAGGTAGCGTAAATATAACAGGGGAAGTTCCTAATATCCCTTTTCCTGTAAAACCTGGTCCTGCAGTCCCTTGGGTTTCCCCAAGACTTTTGGTTGAAGAAAATATAATTGCTGTTCTATCTTATATTAAAATTGGTAATTATGATGCTTATGTAACAGTATATTTTTCAAAAGATAAAACTATTGAAATAGAAAGAATTAATACTTGGGGAACTGATAATTATTTAGCTGAAGATACAGATGGATTAGCTGTTTCTGGAACTACTTATGATAACGAAGAAGAATACGATTTTGATATTGCTCCTTGGATTGAAAAAGGAAAACTAAAATGGATTTCACCTAACGATACAAATTTAAAACTTAAAACTACCATTGAAAATTGTCCATATCTAAATCTTGAAGGTTATCAATATCCAGTACTAATTCAAAATAAAATAATGAAAAATTGTATGATAAAACTAGAGTATACTGAGGATGAAATAACACCAAACTTTTGCCAAAACTGTGGAAAACCAGTTATTAAAGGCGCAAAATTTTGTGCAAACTGTGGAACCAAACTTTAAAAAAATTAAATTATGTCCTATTGTAGTAATTGCGGAGAGCCATTAAATAACGACACTAAATTTTGTCCTAGTTGCGGAACTAAAATTGAAACTGTTAATAAAGATGTAAAAAAACCTATTAGTAGAAAAATGGATAAAGGTGTAGTAAAAAGTTTGAAAGATGAAACTTCTAATTATGCAACATCAAAAATAAAGGACACTATATCTAAAAAAGATATAAATGAGAATTTATTTAAAGATACTAGTTCAGAAATTAAAGATGAAAACCCTTTAGCAGACATTAAAAAACCATCTAAAAAATTTATAATTATTTATCTTTTAATAACTATTTTTTTATTGATATTAGGTCCAAAATCAGACGAAATTATAGGCGTTCAATATTTTTCAATCTTCATATTAGTCGCTTATGGAATAAGACATAAAAAAGAAAAACCTTTTAATTGGCTTCTTAAAATTATTTTGATTTTACAATTAGTGCTAATTTTCTCAATTTTTATGACGCAATATGAATACTTTTTTTCTAACTTCTTCACCTTTTTAGCTAGTTTATCGCTTTTAGGATTATTTATTGTAATTCTAACATTACTATTTAAAGGGAATAAAATTTAATATTATGGCAACAAATTATTGTACAAATTGCGGAACATTACTAGACGAAAATGCAAGATTTTGCACAAATTGTGGCGAAAAAACAAAAACTAGTGAATCTATAGAATCAAACCTTGAACAAAATATTCAAAAACCAAAAATTACCGTAAGCCATACTGAAATTGAAAAAATAAATAAAAAAATTGCACTTAAAAATAATCAAAGTGGTATTGTTAAAGGAGCTTGGTACAGCGCTGGAATATTTCTGCTAATTATTATACTAGCATTTATGGATTTAGATTTCTTGCCAATACATCCTGCAGTAGTAATGATTTCAATTTTCTTTTTAATAATGTCACTGGTTGTTGGTTTTATGTTTAGAAGTAGAGAGAAAAAATTACAAGCCTTAATTAGTGGTGAAAACTTATTAGCAGAGTGGACATTAACCGATGAACAAAAAAAAGGATATGTAAATTATTTATTTAAACAAGAAGCTGGTAAAAATAAAATTATTTTATTCTCTATTGCAACCATAGCAACTATTGTTTTTGGAATATTTATTTTGGTGATTGATGAAGGTAAATTAGCCATGTTTTTAGTGCTTATTGGCCTTATAGCCTTCTTATCAATGTTTGCTTTTGGCATGCCTTTTTATTACAAAATGAAAAATTCTAAAGGAGATGGAAACATTTTAATTGGAGCCAAATACGCTTATATTAATGGTTATTTCCATAATTGGGATTTTCCACTTTCAGGTTTGTCAAAAGTTAAAATAATTAACGAGCCTTTCTATGGAATTTATTTAGCATACTATTATACAGACCGAACCTTAAAACACAGCGAAGAGCTATTTATACCAACCAATAAAGATGTAGATGTTGAAGATTTAATAATAAAGCTAAAATCATCTAATTAAACTATAACCACCTTAATAACAATAATTTAAAACAGATGTATAGTGCTTTTTTTAAATAAAAAAACATATCATAATTTCTTATAAAATTTAGTCTTTTTTAATTAAAAATTGTATTTTTAATATTCATGATTTTTTATATTTATGGACTTTAATTTACCCTTATTTGCAGGAATTTTAGCTGCTGTAGCTCATGTAATTTCTGGACCTGATCATTTGGCCGCTGTTACGCCTTTTGCTATTGAAAGTAAAAAAAAGGCTTGGAAAGTTGGATTGTTTTGGGGAATTGGTCATTTGTTAGGAATGCTATCTATTGGTGTTTTATTTTTACTCTTCAAAGAATTTATTCCTGTTGAAAAAATTTCAGCACATAGCGAAAAATTTGTTGGTGTTTTATTAATTGGATTAAGTATATGGATTTTTGTTCAACTATTCAGAAAAGAAAAAAATCATGCACATACACATGTACATGCTGAAAACAATAATATTATTCATAAACATACTCACCAACATATTTCTGAAGCTAATCATAATCATACACACACAAATTTAAAGCACAACAATATTGCATCATTATCTTTTGGCTTTGTTCATGGTTTGGCAGGAATTGCCCATTTTTTATTGTTTTTACCTGTTTTAGGGTTTACAACCAAATTTGAATCTACCCAATATATTATTGGATTTGGAATTGGAACTCTTTTAGCAATGGTTTCTTATGCTTTTGTAATAGGAAATATTTCACATGCCTCAAAAAACAGCAACAATCATAATGTTAATTTTTTTAAAGGAATTAGATTTGCAAGTGGTTTATTTGCTTTTATTATTGGTGTGTATTGGATTTTTGTCAATTAACAAATTCTAGGCAATTGCTCTCCAACTAAAGGACTAACAATTCGTTTACCTCCAATTAAACTTTCCATTACTACTTTATTAGGATGATTATTTGTTATACTCCCAATAATAGCTGCATTTTTTCCTTTGGAATGTTGTTGCATTAATTGAAGTACATCAAAAGCTACATTTTTACTTACAACAGTTAAAAAAACACCTTCATTTGCCACATAAAGCGGATCTAATCCTAACATTTCACAGGCTGCTGCTACTTGTTTTTCTATAGGAATAACTTCTTCTTTAATGTAAACTCCTTTAGATATATCATTTGCAATTTCGTGTAAAACAGTACCTAATCCTCCGCGTGTAGGATCTCTAAACATTTTAATATCTGTTCCAAATTCATCTAATAAATCTTTAACTAAAAAATTTAGATTTGTTGAATCACTATCAATATTAGATTCAAATTCTAATCCTTCCCTTTCACTCATTATTGCCATTCCATGCTGAGCAATAAATCCATTTACAATTATAATATCTTCTTCAGAAATATTGGAAACTGAAATATTAGCTTTTGGATGCATTTCTCCAAAACCAGTTGTATTAATAAAAATTTTATCACCTTTTCCTCTTTCCACAACTTTAGTATCTCCTGTAATTATAAGAACTCCACTTTCATCCGCAGCTTTTTTAATTGAATTTACAATGCTTATGAAATCCGTAACTTTTAAACCTTCTTCAATAATAAAAGCTAAGGATAAATATTTAGGAATAGCACCACACATTGCAACATCATTTACAGTACCATGAACAGCTAAACTACCTATATTTCCTCCTTTAAAAAATATTGGAGTAATTACAAAACTATCTGTTGAAATAGCTATTTTTCCTTTAAAATCAACTATAGAACCATCGTGTTTTTGATCCAAAAAAGGGTTACTAAAGGTTTTAAAAATAATAGTATCCAGCAAGTTTCTGGTTAGTTCTCCTCCACTTCCATGTCCTAAATGTATAGTTTCAAACCCAATATCTATTTTATCTTTCATTCTAATAATTTTATGTTACTGAAAAATGATAATATGCTGCACAAGCACCTTCCGAAGATACCATTGGAGCTCCTAACGGATTAGAAGGATTGCAAGTTTTGCCAAATTGCTCACATTGATGTGGTTTTTTTATACCTCTTAAAATTTCGCCTGCAATACAAGCTGAATTTTCAGGAACTTTAATATGAGAAATATTAAATTTTATTTCCGCATCAAATTTTTTATAGGCTTCTTTAATAACGTAACCGCTATTTGGAATTTCGCCAATGCCACGCCATTCTCTTGTTCCTATTTCAAAAACTTTTTGAATTACATTTTTGGCAGCAATATTTCCTTCTTTTTTAACTACTCTAGCATATTGATTTTCTAATTCAAATCTGTTTTCTTCTAATTGTTTTACTGCCATATAAATACCTTGAACCAAATCAAGAGGTTCAAAACCAGTAATTACAATAGGGATTTTATATTTTTTTACTAAAGGTTCATATTCCTCCGTTCCCATTATAGCGCATACATGACCAGCACCTAAAAAAGCATCAATAGTACAAAACTTATCGTCTAAAATAGCTTCCATTGCTGGTGGAACTAGTACATGCGATGCTAATATTGAATAATTAGTAACCCCTTCTTTTTCTGCATGTAAAACGGATAATGCATTTGCAGGAGCTGTAGTTTCAAAACCAACTGCAAAAAATACAACTTCTTTAGTTGGGTTTTCTTTAGCAATAGTTACCGCTTCTAAAGGAGAATATAAAACTCGTAAATCGCCACCCAAGGCTTTTGCTTCTAGTAAACTTTTTTTACTTCCTGGAACCCGAATCATATCGCCAAAAGAACAAACAATTACTCCTTTTTCTAATAATTCAATGGCTTTATCTATTAGATTTAAAGGAGTTACGCAAACTGGGCAACCTGGTCCGTGAATCATTCTAATTTTCTCAGGCAACAATTCCAAAATACCATTTTTTACCAATCCATGTGTTTGACCTCCACAAATTTCCATAATATTCCATTCGTGAGTAGTAATTTTATGAATTTCGTCCAGAACTTTCTTGGTTTCTTCTAAACTTCTATATTCAGATAAATACTTCATTTTTTAGTTTTTAACATTTAAATAATACATCAATTGCCCGAAAGATATATTTTCATCATTTGGTGCTAAATTTGTATGAAAATACAATTTTATTTCGTCTGGTGCTAATTCTAAAAGCATATCAACTAAAGTTGAATTTTGAAAAACACCTCCGCTAAAAGCAACATGTTTATAATTATTAGTTTTAGCTGTTTTAATAATTAAATCAGCTAATGTGAATATAAAATTGACTATTATTTTTTGTTTATTTATGCCTTTTTCTATATCTATTGCTATGTTTTTTATAATTTCTTTGGAAGAAATTTTCTCCTCAAAATTATGTATATAACTTTTACAATGTTTCAAATTATAACCTGCTACTAAATTTTCCAAAAGGATAGCGGCTTCACCTTCATACGAATTATAATCTGTAATATTTAAAATAGAAGCAACAGCATCAAATAATCTTCCTACAGATGAAGTTTTTAGATTATTTAATTGTTTTAAAGTTTTATACGTTTTTAATTCTTTTGAAGTAAATTTTGAAGCTAAAATTTCATCTATATCTGATGTAGCCAAAGACAATAATGAAATACGCGGTTCTTTAGACATTTTATCGCCTAACAACCAATTAAAATATTCAAAATGATTAACTCTATTAATTTCATTTGCTTCATAATTAAAAAACTCTCCACCCCAAATAGCATTATCATCTCCGTAACCTGTTCCGTCAAAAATAACGCCTAATACTTTTTCATCAAACAAATTATGCTCTCCTAAAACCGCAGCAAAATGTGCTTTATGATGTTGTATTTCTACTAATTGAGTATTATTTTTTTTAGAATATTCTTTTCCAAATTCTGTACTATGATATAACGGGTGTTTATCTACTAAAACCACTTGAGGATCTTGTTCAAAAATTTTGATAAACGAATTTACCATTTCTGAAAAACGATTATAAACATCGTAATTTTCTAAATTCCCTAAATATTGACTTATATATACGTATTGGTTCGGATAAAAAGTAATGCTACTTTTTAAATCTGCACCAAAAGCCATAATTTTTTCAGAAGATTTTATTGCTGCATTAAAATAATTTGGTGCGTAACCACGTGATCGTCTAAATAAAATAGGTTTTTGAAACTTAAAGCTAAATTTTAAAACAGAATCATCTTGAGGTTGTGTAATTTTTAAATTATGGTGTAAAAAATAATCTGCTATTTGGTTTAATTCTTCTTTGGCATTTTTTTGAGAACTTAAAATTGGAGAACCATGAATATTACCACTAGTTGCTACTATTGGAAAGTTTAGTTTATTCGCTAAAAGTTGCAAAATACCAGTATATGGTAACATAACTCCCAACTGATTTAAACCTGGAGCAACTTCCTTTAAAGCAATATTTCCTTTATAATTTTGTAATGAAATAATTGTAATTGGTCGCTGAGTTGAGGTTAAAGAATTTATCTGTTTTTCATTTATCTCTAATTCATTTTGCAATTTTTCTAACGAAGGATATAATATTGCAAATGGCTTTTTTGGTCGATTTTTAAGTTGTCTTAATTTTTTAATAACCTCTTCATCTTCTGCATTACAACACAGTAAATAACCACTTGTGTTTTTTATTGCTACTACTTTTCCTTGTTTTAAAAGTAGCGCAACTTTTTTAAAAATTTCATCTGATTTTAGTGGAACCTTTTCTGAATTTGAAGCTTCTAAATACAATTCTATCCCGCAAAAATTACAAGTATTTGTTTGAGAATGAAATCGTCTATTGCTAGGACTTTTATATTCGTTTTCACAATCGCTACACATTTTAAACTCATCTATACTCGTATGATTTCTTTCAAAAGGAAAAGATTGTGTTATAGCCCAACGCGGACCGCAATTTACACAAGTTGTAAATGGATAATTAAAACGTCTATTTTTTGAATTTTGAATATCTTTTTTACAATCATCGCAAATAGCAAAATCAGGAGTTAATGGCAAATTTACTTGCCCTTTTTTAATAGAAGGAATAATTTTAAAAACCTCAAACTTTATAGGTTCTATTTCTATTATTTTACTAGAAATAATATTAGAAACTGGTGGTGGGGTTTTTAATAATTCCTTGTAAAATAATTCAACTAATTCTTTGGTTTGTGAAGCAAAAATAATAACTCCGTTTTCATCGTTAGAAACGGTTCCTTTTATAGTATGCTTTTTTGCTAAGTTGAATACAAATGGTCTAAAACCTACACCTTGAACTTGTCCTGAAAGTAAAATTTTATAGGTTTTAAGCATGTTTTTAATAAAAAAATTATCTCTATAAATTTACAATTTTTTAAATAAATTATAGAGATAATTTTAAGGGAAAAAGTATGGCTATTATTAATTTTTAATGGTTATTTTAGTTGTAATATCTAAAATTTTTGAAACGATATTTGGAATACTTTTTTGAACATTTTCTGTTAATGTAATTGTCATTGGAATCATTTCATTTATTGAAACGGTTACCAAAACAATTTTAGGTAGTTGATTTTGAAATTCTAATGCTTCAATCATATCTTTTAAACCCACATCATGAGCGCTTAAAACAGTAGGAAAATCTGCTGCAAATTTTGGATAAATTACATCAATTGTTCCGGATGGTTTTCCATCCATTGTAGCATCTACAAAAATAACTAATGGGTATTGTGATAAAATAGGCATTAAATCAAAACTACCAGTTCCACCATCCATAATATCTACATTATTAGGCAGTTTTGTTTTGCTTAACGCATGAATTGTATGTACGCCAACTCCCTCATCACCCATTAAATAATTCCCAATACCAAGTATAAGAATTCTATCTTTTTTTTCGCTATTTAAATAATCATGTGTTTGATAGAATAACTTTTGTAATTCCATTACATCATCTGAAATCATATAAATCTATATTTGTTTAAAGATTATTTTTTCTTTTTTACTGTTTTTTTATCACCTTCCCACATTTGTTTTTTTGCTTTTTTAATGATATCAGCTTCTTTTTCTTTTACTCTTTCAGATCGAATAAACTTAAATCCACTAATCATTGAAGAAGCTTCCCCTCTTGCTTCTACATAATCATGGTATAAAACCAAATACACATGTACAACTACAAAAGCAATAAATAACCAAGTTAAAATATGATGAATATAGCGCGTAGTAATATCACCGTTAAACATCGTTGAAACCCATTTAAACATGTGAGGTAAAAACCAAGTGGATGTATCTGCTATTAAAGCTAAACCAGTCATAACTTGTAAAATAAAGAACAAAGTCATAATAAAATAGGAAAAAGCAGCCAAATAATTATGACCGATACTAATATTATACAATTTATGCTTCTTGTCTTTCATCAAAAAAATATCTACTTTAAGAACATGAATAATATTTGCAACTCCCTTTCTTGTGTATGGAATAAAATTACGCCAGTTTGCAAATTGATTTCCTGCAAAAGCCCAATAAATTCTAAAAATTAAATTAGCAATTAAAATGTAGGCTGTTATAAAGTGAATTGCTCTAACATAGCCAAACCAAAATGAATTAGTTGCTTCTACATTTGCATTAATAGCCGGAGGGTCTGCAATAATTAAACCTGTTATTACTAAAATTGTTGTTGAAAAAACCGTAATCCAATGGAAAAATCGGACAGGTAATTCCCATACATAAACTCTTTTAAAATTAAATGTTGTTACTGCCATTACTTTGAATTTTAATGGTTAACTAATTATATACTACAAGAACCTCCTATTTGAATTTGGCTAATGTGTTTTCCATGTTCATCATACAAATGAACAGCACATGCCAAACAAGGGTCAAATGAATGGATAGTTCTTAAAATTTCTACAGGATTATTAGGATCTGCAATTGGTGTTCCAATTAGTGCTGATTCATAAGCTGACATTTGTCCTTTTGGATCACGAGGTGATGCATTCCAAGTAGTTGGAACTACCATTTGATAGTTATCCGTTTTTTTATCTTTAATAACAATCCAATGCGCTAAACCTCCTCTTGGAGCTTCCATAAAACCAACACCTTTAGCTTCTTTTGGCCAAGTACTTGGATCCCATTTTTCCATATTAGCCATTCTGGTATCTCCATTTTTAATATTTGCGATCAATTTATCATAAAATTCAAGACCCCAATCGGCTAATAATTTAGTTTCTAATCCTCTAGCTGCTGTTCTACCCAATGTTGAGAATAAAGCTGTAACTGGTACATTTAATGCACTCAAAGCGCCATCTACTACATTTTTAAATTCTGGATTTCCAGAAGCATAACCTATTAACATTCTTGATAATGGACCAACTTCCATTGGTTGACCTTTCCAACGAGGAGTTTTAACAAAACTATATTTATTATCTACATCTAAATAATCAAACGGAGGTTTTGGTCCTGTATAATTAATATTAGTTTCTCCCTCCCAAGGATGTAATCCTTTATCATTTCCTTGAGGATAATCGTACCATGATTTATTAACAAACTCTTGTATTTCACTTGATTTTGTTAAATCTACTGGATGTATTTTACTTAAATCACCATTAAGAATAACTCCCGGTTGCCATTTAAAACTAGATGGGTTTCTATAACCATCCATTGGTAAATCACCATAAGATAAGAAATTGTTTGCCTTAGAACCTCCAATAGCTCCCCAATCTTTATAAAATGATGCAATAGCTAATAAATCTGGAATATACACTTCATTAACAAATTTATGAGCATCTTTTAAAAGCTTACCGATGTATGCTAATTTTTCATCATTTAAACCACCTGCTTCTTTTAAATTAATGGCACTTGCCATTCCTCCTACTAAGAAATGCGGATGTGGATTTTTACCTCCTAAAATAGTGTGAATTTTTACTATCTCTTTTTGCCATTCTAATGCTTCTAAATAATGTGCAACCGCTAATAAATTCACTTCAGCAGGTAACTTCATCGCTTTATGTCCCCAATATCCATTAGCAAAAATTCCTAATTGACCACTTTCCACAAATTTTTTAATTCTTGCTTTTACATCAGAAAAATAACCAGGAGAACTGTTTGGCCATTTTGAAATACTTTGAGCCAGTTCAGAAGTAGCTTTAGGATCTGCATTTAAAACTTGAGTTACATCTACCCAATCTAATGCGTGTAAATGATAAAAATGGACCACATGATCCTGCATTGCATGCGAAATGGTTACAATATTTCTTGCTATTTCAGCATTTGGCGGTATTACAATATCTAAAGCATTTTCAACGCTTCTTATAGATGCAATTGCATGTACAGTTGTACATACTCCACAAGAACGTTGTACGAAAGCCCAAACATCTCTTGGGTCTCTGCCTTGAACTATTTTTTCCATCCCTCTAACCATTGTAGAAGCTACGTATGCATCTACAACTTTACCATCTTTTATTTCAGCTTCAACACGTAAATGTCCTTCTATTCTGGTTATTGGATCTATTACAATTCTATTTGCCATAATAAATTATTTTTTTAATCATTGATATTTTTTTCGTTTTCTTCACCACCTTCTTCCGCTTCTCTTAACTCTTTCTTTTTTGCAAAATTAGTAGCTACCGCATGTACAACTGCTGCTCCTACTGCTGCTCCTACTGCTACTTTTCCAATAGTATCTGCAGTTGCTTCAATTCCCATACCTGGTAGATTTTCTAATCTTTCCGTAAATGGTGAATTATCCCAGAAATCAGGTTCACTACATCCTATACAAGGATTTCCTGATTTAATTGGAAAACCAACTCCATTATTCCAACCCATAAATCCACAAGCATTATAGGTTACAGGTCCTCTACAACCTAATTTATATAAACAATATCCATCTTTAGCTTCTTGACTATCAAAACTTTCCGCATATAAACCTGCATCAAAATTTGGTCTTCTATAACAACTATCATGTACTCGTTTTCCGTAGAATTGTTTTGGTCTTCCCATAGAATCTAATTCAGGAAGTTTTCCAAAGGTTGCGTAATGCATTACAACTCCTGTCATAACTTCACCTATTGGTGGACAACCAGGTACTCTAATAATTGGTTTGTCTTTTATTATTTCGTCAACTGGTACAGAACCTGTTGGATTTGGGGATGCAGCTTGAATTCCACCCCATGCAGAACAACTTCCAAAAGTTAAAATTGCTGCTGCACCAGCTGCTGATTCTTTCAAAATTTCAACTGCTGTTCTACCTGCAATAGTGCAATAAACACCATCATCTTTTGTTGGAATTGCTCCTTCAACTACTAATATATAATTTCCATAATTTTCTTTCATGGATTTTTGTTTAGCTTCCTCTGCATTATGACCTGAAGCAGCCATTAACGTATCCGTATAATCTAATGATATATTATCTAAAATTAAATCTGCAACTAAAGGATGGTCTGATCGAATAAATGATTCTGAGCAACCAGTACATTCTTGGAAATGTTCCCAAATAACAGGTATTCGCTTTTTGGTTTCCATTGCTTTAACAACTTGACCCACCATTGACGATTCAAAGCCCATAAAGGCAGTCATATAAGTGGTAAACTTGATGAAATCCCTACGAGAATAGCCCATTTCTATAATGCTTTCATAATAGGTTTTCTTTTTTTTATTAGAAGTTGACATAAATTATGAATTTTTAATTGATTCTGTTGCTTTCTTTCATTATTGTTATTTTTTCGAAATAAGCATTACTAAATTACAAAATAAATACACACATTTAATGTAACTTATTAATTTAGAATGATTTAAAATAAGAGCTATTAATCTTAAATCGTAACATTTGTTACTAAGTTGAACAACTAACTAGCATTTACACATAACTTACATTATTTAATTTCGTAAATTTGAGATATAAACCATTTAACATGCATGAACTTTCTATAGCAATGGGAATTGTTAAAATAGCTGAAGATGAAACAGCTAAAGTGGAAGAGAAAACCGTTGTTAAAATTGAGCTTGAAATTGGCGAATTAGCTGGAGTTGAAATTGATGCTTTAAATTTTGTTTGGAATTCTGCAGTTAAGGATAGTGTTTTAGAAAACGCTGAAAAAGAAATAACCATAATTAAAGGTGTTGCAATTTGTGCAGATTGTAATACCGAATTTTATTTAGAAAATATATATGATTCTTGTCCGAAATGTAATAGTAACTTTAAAGGAATTATTCAAGGAAAAGAATTAAGAGTAAAATCATTAGAAGTAATTTAAAGCAATATATTATGTGTGGAACTTGTGGATGTGGATCAGAAACAAAAGGTCCTGTAATTTCAAAACCTGGCGAACAATCTCATAATCACTCTCATGAACATACTCATGATGGTGTTCATTTTCATAGCCATGAAAATTCCGAACACTCTCACACTCATGAACATTCTCATCAACATAAAGTTTTAGAAATTGAGCAAGATATTTTGCAAAATAATGCAGTAATGGCTGCTAGAAATCGTGGCTATTTTGATGCCAAAAACATTTTTGCATTAAATTTAGTAAGCTCTCCTGGCTCTGGAAAAACTTCAATTTTAGAAAAAACTTTAGCCGATTTAAGTAGCTCTATTCCTTTTTATGTTATTGAAGGAGATCAGCAAACTTTAAATGATGCAAATAGAATTGATGCTTTAAAAATTCCTGTAATTCAAATTAATACTGGTAAAGGCTGCCATTTAGAGAGCGATATGGTTTACGATGCTGTAAAAAAATTAGACCTAAAAAACAATTCCGTTTTAATGATTGAGAATGTGGGTAATTTAGTTTGTCCGTCTATGTTTGATTTAGGCGAAAGTAAACGCGTAGTAATTATAAGCGTAACTGAAGGAGAGGATAAACCTATTAAATATCCTGATATGTTTCACACTTCTGATATTTGCATAATCAATAAAATTGATTTATTACCTTATATAAATGTAAATGTTGAAAAATTAAAAAATTATGCACTACAAGTAAATCCAAATTTGCAATTTTTTGAAGTTTCTGCAACTACTGGAGAAGGTATGGAAAAATGGTATTCTTGGCTACAAACTAATATAAAATAAATTTTATGTGCTTATCTATCCCTGGAAAATTAATAGAAGTAACCAACGAATTAGATAAAACTTTTAGAACAGGTAAAGTTTCATTTGACGGAATTATAAAGGAAGTTAGCTTAACACTAGTTCCGGAAGCTAATATTGGTGATTATGTAATGGTACACGTTGGTGCTGCAATATCTGTAATTGATGAAGACGAAGCTAGAAAAACTTTTGATATTTTGATGCAGCTTGGCGAATTAAATGATTTAGATAATCCTGAATAATTTATTAAAAATCAAAATACCAATTAAAAACATCGGTTTTTAAACCAATAGAAATCCAAGTAGAATTTGATTTTTCAAAAGCATCTGTTGGTTGATTAATGTCAAAATTTCTATAGGTAAAGTTTACAAATAACTTTAAATTAGTTGCTGGATTAACTAAATATCCTGTTTGAAAATCGCCTATAAAAATAGTTGCTTTATTTCCTTGTCCAATTTCATTTCCATAATCTGAAACTCTATTATCATTATCTGCATATATATCACCTCCATAACTGTATGTATCCGTTCCGTTATTAAAATCGAATCCTTTTTTACCAATAACTATTTTGGCATTAACAAATATTCGATCTATAGAGTAATTAGCAATTCCTATGATTTCTCTAAAGTTTGCTCCCCATAAATGAGCTAACGGTTGGTTATTGTGTCCAAAATTATAATTTAACTCATCATGTGAATATGTATATGGCCTAACTCTGTTATATTCAGCTTGTAAAAACAAATTTTTAATATTAAATGCATCATAATACTTTGCTCCAATTTGAATACCGTTTTTATTTCCCCACCAACCATTATTTTTAGTCATTTCAGAAACTTTAAAATCATCTAACAAAAATTGAGAGTATAAAACAATATTCTTGAATTTATATTTTAAACTTGCACCTAATAATGTGTTTCCTGCTCGTGAACCGGTTGAAAATTCAATAGAATTATAAAATATTAATGGATTTAAATAATTTACATCTAGTCCTCTATTATTGGTATCGTCCCAAATTACGGTTTCAAAAAAACCTAAATTTAGCTTATTGGTAACGTTCCAATCTAAATAATGCATTGCCATAAACTTCTGTTTATATGCTCCATCTACCGTTAATTCCGGACGAACATCTTGCATCCACATTAAAAAGTTAGTGTATTTTATTTTCCAAAAAGTTGTTGTTACTTTAAAATATGGATAAGGAGAAGCTACATCCGACAAAAATAAAGACCGATAACCATCTCCAATAAAGTTTTTGCCTCTTCCAAATTGAAAATTAAAATGTTTGGTTGGAGAATACGAAATATAAGCTTCAGCTACCGGATAATCGTATGCATTTCCGTTAAAATCTTTAGCAATTCCTCTTCCTGGGATAATTGCAGGATTTCCTCCATCTGGTCTAATAGATTCTGCATAACGATTTACATAATCTGCAAATCGCCCTTGACTCTCATAAAAGCTAGTGGAAAAACTCAAATTTTTACCTATTGCTCCATTAATATGGATAGATCGAGTATTATTATATGTTTTTGTTCCTTTATTATCATTGCCTACTTGAACATCAATTCCTGGATCTATAGTAAACCAATAATCTTTTCCTTTTACAAAACCCATATGCTCATTAAGTAATTTTCTTCCAAACCAAGAGCTTTTATACTCGTAATACTGATCTTTAAAAGCGTCTAAATCAACTGTTTTATCTACTTCAGAATAAATATATGGTTTAACAGAAGTATGTGAATTATTTGCTTTATTTAAATAATAGTCATATTTGTTATACTCTGCATGAGTAAATGGAACATTCAACTCACTTCTATGTTCAGGATATAATGTTTTTTTTGGCTTATTTTGAATAGAAATTTCCTTTTTTAATATAGTTGGTGTATTTGTTTTGGTTTCTACAATATTTTCTTCAGAAGTTGTATTTAACGGAATTGCCAAAGGAAACACAAACTGCATTTCTATTGCATGATTATTGTATTGAGCTGGTTTAATCACTGGTAAAGTTTTAAAAACTCTTACCACTTCTTCTTTAATTTCTTTATAAGGTGTGTTTACATAAACAACATTAAAATGCCCTTCTTTAGTTACTAAAAATACAATATTAAAGTTCCCTTTGAATTGTTCCTTTTTAACAATTTCAGGAGTTTTAAATTCAGAAATTACAGCTTCTTTAACTTGATTTTTAAAGCAATCTCGTTCCGATAAATTTGTGGTATCGCAAGCTTTAAAGATGGGATATTTTTCAGATTGAGAAAAAACGGATTGGGATAGTATTAAGATTAGAACAATTAATATTGTTTTTTTCATACACACTTTATTATGAAATTTTTACGACTTTATTATTTTTAAGTTGGTATTTTTCTCCACTTTCAGAACAAGTTGCAAATCCATTTTCATTAAAATTTAATCTATGCCCAAATTCACTCATCCATCCAATTTGTTTTGAAGGATTACCAACTACTAATGCATAAGATTTAACTTCTTTTGTTACAACAGCTCCAGCTCCAATAAACGCATACTCACCAATATTATTTCCACAAACTATAGTTGCATTTGCACCAATACTTGCTCCTTTTTTAACTATAGTTTGTTGGTATTCACCTCGCCTAACCACAGCACTTCGCGGATTAATAACGTTGGTAAAAACCATGGATGGACCTAAAAAAACATCATCTTCACAAATAACTCCTGAATAAATAGAAACATTATTCTGCACTTTTACATTTTTTCCTAAAACTACGTTTGGTGAAACTACTACATTTTGTCCAATATTACAATTTTCGCCAATATTGCAATTAGACATAATATGGCTAAAATGCCAAATTTTAGTTCCTTTACCTATTTGGCAATTTTCGTCTATTATAGCCGTTTCGTGTGAAAAATAATTAGGCATCTTAGTATTCGCTATCTGTTTTACCTCCGTCAGCAATTTTTTTAGCAGAAGAAGTTCCTATTCTAGTAACCCCTAATTCAATCATTTTAACTGCGTCATCATAATTTCTAACGCCTCCTGCAGCTTTTGCTTGTAAAGGTTTTGAATTTTCCACAATAAGTTCCATAGCTTCAAATGTTGCCCCTGCTGGTTTTCCATTTTCTGTTTTATAAAACCCCGTAGATGATTTTACAAATACATTATGTGCTTGTTCTTCCCCAAAATTATCTAGCACAACATCTCTTATTAATTGGCTAATAGCAATAATTTCATCTTCGGTTAATGCAGCAACTTCAATAATCCATTTAACTATTTTATTGTTATCTAAGCCTAATTTAGTTCCTTTAAATACCTCAGATTTAACTAAATTAATTTTACCTTCTTTAAATGCTTCAAAATTTACTACAAAATCTAACTCGTCTACTCCGTCTTCAATTGCTTTGACTGCTTCTTCTAATTTTTTTGAAGTTTCATAGGTTCCCTCATGAAAACCTAAAACGGTACCTACTACTGTTTGAGAATTAGCATCTTTTATCATTTTACAAGCTAATTTTACAAACTTCAGTCTTATCATTACTAATTTAAAATTATTTTCAATAGCCTCATTTATTAAATCTATTACATTTTGTTTAGTTTCTTCTTCTGAAATACCTGCTTGTGTAGCTGTTTTCAAATAGGTAGAATCTAAATAGTCTCCTATATTCATTTTGTTTTTAATTTTATTTTATTGATTAAACAAAGATAGTTTATAAATACTTAATTCACCTAATAAAAAAAACACGCTAAGCGTGTTTAATTCTAAGTTTATTGTACTTTAAAAACAATTGGCAGACCGTATTTAACACCAACTGATTTACCTCTTTGCTTACCTGGAGTCATTTTTGGGAGCAAATTTACAACTCGTATAACTTCTTCTTGTAATTTTTTATGTGGAGCTCTTGCTTTAATATCAGCTACATCACCATTTTTGTCTATTCTAAAAACTACAAATATTTTTTGAACACTTCCTGGTGTTAATCCTAAATCACTAGCTAATTCTGCATTAAATTTTTTGGACACAAACTTTGTAACTTGAGCTGAAAAACAATCTCTCAACTCTTTATTACTGCCTTTACAACCAGGAAAAATAGGAACTTTTTCAATTATCATAAAAGGAACATCTTCAACTATTTCTTCCTCTTCATCTACTGAATTAATTTCTTTGTCTGCATCAACAATTATAGCTTGATTTTCGTCCGTTTCCGTAGATTCAATTACCGTTTCAACAACGTCTTCCTGATCTTCCACCTTTATTATTTTATCTGGCATAACTGGTTGTGCTGTTTTTTCAACTGGTGGTGGTGGAGTTTTAATTTCTATAATGTTTTCCATATCCTCTACATTAACATAGGTGCCGTCTATTGCTTTTATTTCTGAAGGATATGACTTAATTATCATAAATTGATAAACAATAAATAAGGCTAATACAAAACCCATTTGAATTAAAATGGTACTATAATTGGATAGTTTTGCGTTGGGATATTTTTTAACTTCTATCATAACTAAATTGTTTTAGTTTAAATAATAAATTTCAAAAGAAGCTGAAAACAGCATGAAATTACAAGATTAATTCATCTCTATAATTACACCATTAAATTTACGATTTATTTGGTTTATTTCCAATGTTTTACACAAAATAATTACAGTGAAAAATATCTGTTTACAGTTTTAATTCTATTCTACTTTAAAGGCAATTGGCAAGCTATATTTTATTACAACTGGTTTTCCTTTCTTTCTGCCTGGAGCCATTTTTGGAATTAAATTAATAACCCTAATAGCTTCTTCTTGTAATTTTTTATGAGGTGCTCTAGCTCTAATATCAACAACATTACCGTTTTTATCTATTTTAAAAATGGTGAATATTCTTTTAGTCCCTCTAGATAAACTTAATTCTTCAGCTAAATTTGAATTAAAGTTTTGATTTACAAATTTTCTAATTTGATTAATAAAACAAGCTTTTTTTTCTTCATTAGTTCCTTTGCATCCTGGGAATATTGGAGCTTCTTCAACGTTAATTAATAATTCTTCCTTGCCATTATCTGGTTCATCTATTTTGATATCCTTAATCTGACTTACATCTACTGCTCCATCTGGATCCATATCATCAAATAAAAAAACACTTTCTGGTTTATCATCTTTAATTTTTAAAATTATTGGAATATTAATTTTCTTTTTTGGTATATTTTTAAGCTTAGGTTTCTCTATATTATATTCTTTAAGCTGCTCAGAATCATCTTTTAAAGCACTTCCAAATGCATTTGATTTTTTTATTTTAAATGTTGAAGTCTTTTGAATAAGGCTATACGAAATAAATAATGCTAAAACTAAGCCTAACTGAACAAATAGTCTACGATAGTTTTCTAAATTTGATTTTGGATGTTTTTTTGTTTTCATAGTATTTAATTTTTGTATATTACTTTAATAGATGATTTAAAAATTTGAATTCACAAACTTTATAACTCATAGTTATTGTGTTAAAATTATGTTAATATCAAAAAACATGCCAAAAAAAAACTCAACCAAATTGGTTGAGTTTTTAAATTTTTTAATATCAAGTATTATTCTACTTTAAATGCAATTGGTAAGCTATATTTTACACCTACAGGTTTACCTCGTTGTTTACCTGGTGTCATTTTTGGAATTAATTTAATAACTCTAATTGCTTCCTCTTGTAATCTTTTATGTGGAGCTCTAGCTCTAATATCAACAACTTTTCCTGTTCTATCTATTTTAAACATCACAAAAATTCGCTTAACTCCTGGTGATAAACCCAAATCTGAAGCTAAATCTGCATTAAATTTTCTATTAATTAACTTAGTTATTTTTTCTTGCAAACAAGCTCTTAATTTTGCTTTATCTCCTTTACATCCAGGATAAACTGGAACATCTTCAATAATTGCGAAAGGAACATCTTCAACCACTTCTTCATCATCAGACACATCTTGAATATCTTGAACATCTACAGCATCATCTTCACTTACTTCTGTAGATTCAATAACTGTTTCTTCAACATCTTTTTGGTCATCAACTACTTCAATTTTATCAGGAGTTGGTGGTGGAGGTGTTTTAATTTCTGGTGGTTTAACTTTTTCAATTTCAATGTTTTGCTCTTCATCATCTGCGTTTAAAACTACTGGACCTAAATCTGCAATTTGTCTATCGTAACTCTTATTTTGTATGGCTAAATAAACCACTAAAAGAGCTAAAACCAAACCTAACTGCATAAATACTTTGCTGTAGTTTTCTAAATTTGCTTTTGGATTCTTTTTAATCTGCATCGTTAAAAAATTTAATTGGGTGCTAATTTAATAATTTTTAAATAGGAAACAAGTATCTTTTTTAAGTTAATTTTATTTACTAATTTGCTTATAGAGTACTCCTGCTAATACTGTCCCTAAAATATTGGCAATTACATCTTTTAAATCACCATGTCTATTAACTGTTAAAACTTCTTGTAAAACTTCAATAATTATGCCATATAATATAATTAACAAAAGTATTTTATAAATATAATTTATATTATTTCTTTCTTTATTAAGCGATTTTAACCAACTAAAACTCAATAAAAAATACATAAACATGTGTACTCCTTTATCAAAAAAACGTACAGATATTGTTATTTGTTGGTTTATTGGCATTAAACTAACCAATGCTACTAACAAAGTTATCCTTATAGAAATATAAACTAAAGTTTTATGCGCCAATTAAGTCTTTATAAGCTTCGGAAGATAATAAATTCTCTAATTCAGATGCATCTTTTATGCTTGTTTTAATTATCCATCCTTCTCCATATGGATCAGAATTTACAGTTTCTGGTGCGTCTTCTAAAGCCTCATTGAATTCTAAAACTTCACCGGAGATTGGCATGAATAAATCAGACACTGTTTTAACGGCTTCTACGGAACCAAATACTTCTTCTTTATTAAGATCATCTCCAACAGTATCAATATCAACATATACAATATCTCCCAATTCGCTTTGTGCAAAATGTGTAATTCCTATAATAGCTTTGTCGCCTTCAATTTTAACCCATTCGTGATCTTTAGTGTATTTTAAATCTGCAGGTATATTCATTTTATTTATTTATTAAGTTTATTAATTTCCTATAATATATCTAACACTTACCCCAGTACTTATTGATTGTCTAGGAAAAGTAGTTGAAATTGCATATTTTGATGAACTTTGATCGAAATAAAAGGATGCTGTTAAGTTTTTATTTAAAGCATAATCGGCAAAGAATTTTAACGATAATAATCGTTGTCCTCCAGTTACCTGATTATTATCTTCATCTATTGCTTTAATAACTGTTTCATTATCTCTTAATGATAAATCTGCTCTTAAATTCAAATCTCCTTTAACTTTGGTTACTTCTCCTCCAAACCTAAATTTCATTGCTAAATCTTTAATTCTATACCCTAATCCTAACACATACTCTACTCCTTTTATTTGAGTAATCGTATTATTATTAAAGTTTAAAGTAATCCCTCTATCCTTATTAATTCGACCGGACAAAGATACAAAATTTTTCATTTTCATATCCACTTTTATTAGTGGAGAAAACTCATCTAACAAGTTTACATTAGTAAATAATGTTTTGCTAAAATAGTTACCAGAAATATCAGTTTGAGCATATGGATCGGAATTATTATAAGCTAAATTATTGCTAAAACTTGTAATGGAATATAATGAATTATAACTGTGAGCAATAGAGAAACTTCTAAAGTGTTTTTTAAACCACTTCATTTTCATAAAGCCTTTGTATGTTATATTCCATCCTGGAATAGGAATATTTCTAAATGGTGTTAATTTAACTTTAGATGCTTTTTGCCCTGAATAAGCAGCTAAAAATGCAGGTAACATAACTTGTTGGTTAGTTTCTCCAAAACCACTAATTGGTTGACCACTTTCTGTTGCTAAACGCTGTCCAATAATTGCTCGGTTGTTTTTAAACTCTTGAAAAGTGGCTTCACTATTTTTAAAAGCTGTTTTTAACATGTTATGACTGATACTAAAGTTGCCAAATTCTGTGATAGGTGAATCCGTAATTAATGCATTATTTACTACATCAATTTGTTGAGACATATTTTTGGTATAGGTTTTATTTCCCTGAAATTCTATATCAAAATCTTTAAATGGACGAACATTTAAAGAAACATCTAATTTGTTAAAATGAGTTTTGCTATATGTTTTATTGTAATACGGATCATTAACATCGCGTGATAACAACCATCCGTTTTCAACTGCTTTTTGCCTAATATCTATTTGACTTCCAAAAACAAATCCAAAAGTTGGCGCTAAACTTCCTCCGTAATTATTTCGTCCTAGGAAACCGATTTCTGGTTTGTAACCTGGCAAAAATGTTCCGTTATTTTCGGTATAATTAAATCTAGCTTTTTTAACTGAAGTTAGTATATCATAAAATCCTTTACCAATTTTACCTCCAAGTGTTTTTTTCTTTTTTGGTTTTATAGTTCTTCCTGCAATAGGAACATTTTGTTTAGCTCCTTTTCCTCTTATTCTTTTAGCATTTTTAGTGCCACTCATCAATTTTGTTAAACCAATAGTTTTATAGAATTTATTAAAATCAAAATCCATACCTATGGTACTTGTATTTGCATTTTGAATTACATTACCAATAGTTTCTACATACGATTTTGATGCAGCTTGCCAATCAAAATCAGCTGTATAATTATAGTCTGCGTTAATAAAATTTAAGTAAGGTAATTTATTAATTGGTACTTTATACGTTCCTGTTAAAGATTGGTGATAATGATTTGGACGTCCCATAGTAAAGAAATTATCAAATATCTTTACATCATCCACAGGTAAAAAATCATCGTACACATAGTTATTTGTAGCCCTAAAATTAAATTGTAACGATTTTGTTAAGTTATAACCAACCGTATAATCCCAATCAAATAAAAATCTTCGTTGTTTTAAAGTCGGCAATTGTGGCAAGCCTACTATTAAACTTCTTGATAATTGTTCATTATAACTTCTAATAATATTAGAATTTACAGAAATTGTTGAAGGAATTAAATTGATATTAAACTCCTTAAAAAATTTAAGGTATTTATTATTTAACAAATTCCAATTTTTAAACGGTTCTAAACTTTTCGGTTCAAAACTATAATTATAATTTACAGATGCCCTAACATTTTGATCTACAAATTTTTGAATATTATAATTACGATGATAGGTTTCATTATAAGCATATGAAACTGCTACATTTTCAATATTATAAAAATGAGTTTTTTTATTATTTGATGGGTTTCGTTCTTTATGAACGTTAATTAAACTTATACTTCTACGTTTTGTATAATCACGTGATTGCTTGCTTTGTGGATTAACCGATTTAGCATCATTAAATAACACATCTTGATATTGAGGATCGTACTTTGGATCTTTAAATTGTTCCGATATGCTATAATTTAAAGGAACCTGAACGCCCCATTTTTTTGGCAATAGCTTACCTACATTTACATTAGTTACAATGTCGTAAAGTTTAGTATCCTCTTGGCTTCTTTCATTTACTCGTTGTTCAATACTACCAAATCCTTTTGTTTCCATTCTACCAGTTACAGATACATCTGCAAAATCTGCAATATTTGCATCAGCGTTTACAACTGCTGCCCATCCTCCTTGATTATCAAATTCTGAAACTCGCATTTCGTCAAACCAAATTTCAGCGGATTGATTGTTATTAGAAACATTTTTTACACCTAACATAATGGTTTTAAGATTGGCTAAATTTGGGTTTCCTTTTACCCTAATTTCATAACCTTGTAAACCACTTATTGGAGATGGTACTCCTTCTGCAGGATATAAAATATTTGGAGCTACACCAGCATCAAAACGTAATAATTTAAGTTTTCCAAAATATTCAAGCAGAGCATCAATATTATTTTCTTCAGGCCAAATTTCTAAAGGCGTACTAGAGGTATAATCCGAAACGGTAAGTGTTTTTTCAATTTGATAATAGTTATCATTTAAATCGCTACCAATTCTAATAATAGCTTTTAAATCATTATTTTGAACCTGTGGTTTTGTTTGCACTCCTTCTGCATGTACAAATAATTTTAAATGTTTGTACATTCTTAAATCTACACTTACATTTTTAAAAATCGCTCTAGTTTCATTAGGTTGTAAATCAGAAACTTTTAAATTTAAGGATTGTTCATTTTGTTTTTGTAAAGTGGTACTTCCTCTTAAAATTTCACGCTCTATTCCTGGAGGCAACACATAAGGTATTGGAGTTTTATTTTCGTTTTCCTGAATATTTACAACACCTACTTCAAAATCCTGTAATTGTGTATTAGTTAACGGTTGTGGCGGTACAATAGCTTCATTTAATGTTTTAGTAAATCGTCTCCAATCTCCTCTAACTAATTGTAATTCACCAAAGCGTAAAACTACCGGCATTTTAAATTTGGTTAAAAATATTCGCATAAAACGAATGGAATTAAATCCGGTAATATTATTAATAACCTCGTCTGGTGTAGTTACCTGAATTCTAAATTGCAACCATCGAGATGTTCTTTCGCTTCCGTCTGCTAATTTTACAGTTACATTTTTTTCGTCGACAATATTATTTTTACCAACTACCAAATCATTTTTATTCATCGATACTTTGTATTGATAATAACTTTCTACCGAATTCATGGTTTGGTCTTTATTAATATCTTCTGTATCAGGAAATGTTGTTGCGGATGTTGGGTAATTTTCTGGCGATAAATTATTAGTTGGAGAGTTTCCTTGAGTATTATTATATTTTTTATAACGTTCAATTATGGTTGCATTATTAGCATCATATTCTGAACTTCTAAAATAGGAATAATCATCATTTGCAGGATCAGTTCCAAAAGCAGTTCCAAATTGCTGAGTTTCTTGTTCATCATTTAAACCGTCTAAACCAACATCTTGGTTTAATCGTTCATTATCATTATCACTAAATGCATACAGTAAAGATTGATTTGTAGGAATTTTACCCCAAATAGTTGGCGCTGTATTATTAGTGCTTAACGGATCTGCTGGTAATCCATTTTCATACATTTTTCTACCATCCTTTAAAACGTCTTCCGAAATATTTCCTAAATCAAAGTAAATATCTCCTACTTGATTTGCTGGATCATTTGGATTAACTCCAACAGGCAATCCTTCTTCATTAGTTATAGAATAGTTTTCATAAGGATCCATTAACCAAAATTGAATATATTCTACATTTGACTGTTCAAAATCTGTAGTAGTTAAAGCTCTAGTAATTCCTGCCCATCTATCTTGTGGATCCGTAAATTTTCCATCTGCACCAACATTATTTGTGTCGTAATTATAGCTTCCTCTTTCATTTGGAAAATAAGCTAAATCTAAAGTTCTAACAATGGTTGATTGTGTTAAATCAAGATCTTGGTTTGGGAATAATTCTTCATACCTAACTCTTCTAACCTCATCTCTAGACAATTCTGCATTATCAATATTTCCTGGTTTTAAGGATGTGCCTCCATAAAACAATGGGTCAATTACATACCAAGCCAATTTTGCTCTTTTATATCCATAAGATAAATCGGTTGCATCTCCATTTAAATTAAACTGAGTTTGGTATTGAGGTGTACTTGACATTTGCCATTGCAAAATAGATTTTAATTCTAATGGAATTTGAGAACCTTCAAAATCATCAATGTAAGAAGTTGCTTCTCCATTTAAACTAATTCGCTTTGGAGAACCTGGTTTTAAGTAAGCAAAATCACCTCTAATTGAAAAGTTTGAAGCAACATCGGTATCTATATTTGGTAATTTATTAACCCATTTTGTTAGTTTTGGAACTTCTGTTCCGTAAGTTGCGTTTAAACCAAAAATAGTATTGTTTATAGGTTCTTGCCCAAATAATGCTTTTTGCGTAATTGGCTTTTCTTTTAAATTTAAAAGAGTAACACCTGCTATAAATTTATCAGAAAACTTATGCTCAATATCAATTCCTAAAAATCGTTTGGTTTGTAAATTAAATGTAGCGTTGTTTTCAACAGAAACTTCAATTGGCGCATTAGACGCTTCTAAACTAGGATTTACAATTTGAACCCTACCCATTTGATAATCAACAACATAGTCTACACCTTCAACTAATTCTCTTCCTCCAGTAGTAACTCTAACAGATCCCTGAGGGACATTAAAAGCTCCTAATGGTATTCCGTTTGCACTTTCAGATTTAAAATATCCTTTAATTACATATTTATCTTTTTGCTGATAATTATTTTTTACAGACGTTTGAGTATTTTGATATAATTCATTAAAAACATAAACATCATCTGCGGGATCTGTAAGCTTAGTCTGTAGGTTTTTACCAAAAGGTTCAACAATAGGAAAAATAACAAATCCTTTTTCTGAATTAACAGTTGCTCCTTCTACATAATCAAAATAACCATCTCCTCCTGGTGTGTAGGTTTGATTTTGATCTAGTTTATCAACATCTGTTAAATTCAATAATGTTTTATCTGAAATTCCAGTAGTTTGGGCATTTTGTAAGCGATTTGTTTCCACTCCTGTTGCATCATCAGCATATAATAATTCTAATCTAAATCCATCTGGATTCATTCTATACGTTTGTAATGAATACACATTTTTCATCATTAAATTCCACATCGGAATTTGTGTACTTACTATTTCGCTTCGTAATAATTTTACTACAATATTGTCAGGGGCCATAATTCCATCACTAGTAAATTCTCCAACACGATGTACTTCAGGATCACCACTTACCGTATATTCAAAAGCTACGGCCAAAACATCTGAATCTGCTAATCTTCTATTAAGTGAAATATATCCTAATTGTGGATTTAACGTATATTCATCTGGCTTTAATCTAATGGCATTTTCTAATACTGAGTAATCTCTACCTTGTTGCATCGAATAAGGTGAAAGCCCATCACTAACTGTTGCGATATTCCTTACAGGGTTTGTGGTTGTTAAAATAGAAGATAAATTATTAGCCGCATTTGATGGAAGAACTTCTCCTGGAACTGGAGTAACATTTGCTGGACCAATATTGTTTGGATCTCCCTCTCCTAAATCTGCTAATGCAACAATATTTCTTACATCTGTTGTTGTCGAATTTCTATTGGTAATCCATACTTCAACTTTAGTAATATTTACTGCGCTATTTATTAATGGATAATCTTTTAATGCATTGTCGTAATTATCTCTAAAATACTGTGCTAAAAAGAAATGTCGATTATCGTCATAATCTGTAGCTCTTAATTCAAATTCTTGAATAGTAGATCCACCTTGCGCAGCCACAGAACGTGTTTGAGATTTCTGTTCAGCAAAAACACCTGTTACCGTAGTTTTGCCAAATTGCAATTGTGTTTTAACACCAAATAAACTCTGAGCTCCTACAATTAAAGAGTTTTTAAGTGGCATACTAACATTACCTACTTCTACTTTTTGAAGAATATCATCTTCAGTAGGTGTATATTCTAATTTTATTTGATTTTGAAAATTAAAGGTAGATTGCGTATCGTATTGCGCTCCAATTTTTAATCTTTGTCCAACTTTTGCCATTATACTGGCATTTATTTCTTGATTAAAATCAAAGGTGAAACTACTTCTATTTCGTTCCGAAAGTTGTGGGTTATCTACTTTTTGATATAAACCGCCTAATTTAACTAATACCGAACCTTGCGGATTAACTTCAATAGTGTTTCCTCCAAAAACGGATTGAAAAAAGTTTGAGTTTACATAGTAAGTTGGCAATAAATTTTTTTGCGCCTGAGCACTTCCTTTCTTTTTACTATTTAACGAGCTAATTTTAGTTTTGAAATATCCCAACATATCCTTTTTTAAACGATAGTTTTTGTATTCCTCTTGAGACATATACACAGGATACTTTATATTATAATCTCCTATTTTTTCAACTATTACATAACGTTTTAACTCTGGATCATAAAAAACTTCTTTTTTGGAAGGATCTGATAAAAACAAACCTCCTTCATCTTTATGCTTAAAAGGATATTTTAAAGCTAGTGTATCATGCGCGATTTTTGTAGTATCCGCATTTTTAAATACAGGAGGAGTCGTCTGCGCTTCTAGACCTTGAACAGTTATAAGAAATATAAAAAATAACCAATATATATTTACTATAAGTTTTGTCTTTCCCAAATTTTATAAAATTTTTAGCGCTTTTTTAATTAATTGAGCAACACTTAAGGTATTGTCTTCTTTTAAAATCTTATCGATAATCTTTTCCGATTGTTTTTTAGAAAATCCTAAGACTTCTAAAGCAGATAACGCTTCATTTTTGTTCGTATTGTTTTGAGCTACAGAAACTTCATCTGCTAAATAAGTTTTTGAAATTTTATCTTTTAAATCTACCAAAACTCTTTGTGCCGTTTTAGCGCCAATTCCTTTAACTGATTGTATTATACTTACGTTTCCTGAACCTATTGCATGTTGAATTTCATCAGTTGACATAGAAGATAGCATTGTTCTGGCAATACTTGGCCCAACCCCTGAAACAGAAATCAATAATTTAAAAATTTCACGTTCTGTTTTATCAATAAAACCAAATAATGTGTGTGAGTCTTCTTTTACCGATAAATAAGTATATAAAATAACAGATTCATTATCTGGAATTTGGGAAAAAGTATTTAAAGATATATTTAAAAAATAACCTATGCCATTATTAGTTTCAATAATGGCATAGGTTGGATTTTTTTCTATTAAACGTCCTCTAATATGAGTTATCATATAACAACTTTTCTATTAAATCCAAATGTAATAAAATATTATTTATTTTTAGATTTTTCTTGAGCTTGTACAATAGCTATACATGCAATATGTACCATTTCATCAACACTTGACCCAAGTGGTATTATATGAACAGGTTCTTTAAGTCCCATAATTATTGGTCCAACAGAATCAGCTTCATTAAATTCTTTCATCAATTTATAAGCTATATTGGCTGATTCTAAATTAGGAAAAACCAATCCATTCACTTTTTTACCATTTAATTTTGAAAAAGGGAACTTTTCTTTTAACATTTTAGGATTTAATGCAAAATCGGCTTGTATTTCTCCATCAACATTTATGCTTGGATGTTTTTTGTGCATTATTTGAACTGCTTTTGAAACTTTTTCTGCTAAATCAGATTCTGAAGATCCAAAATTTGAAAATGACAACATTGCTATTTGCGGATCAAATCCAAACATTTTAATAGCTACACTTGTCATATAAGTAATATTAGCTAACTCTTCGGCGGTTGGATTTATATTTATAGCGGTATCTGAAAAGAATATTGGTCCTCTTTTAGTTAACATAATATTAGTTGCTGATATTCTGTTAACACCTCTTTGTTTCCCAATAAGTTCAATCATTGGTTTTACCACAGAAGGATAACTTCTAGTATAACCCGTAACTAAAGCATCTGCTTCTTTTTCATTAATCATCATTGCAGCAAAATAATTACGCTCGCGCATTAATTTTTCTGAAGCTAATAATGTAATTCCGTTACGTTGTCTTTTTTTCCAATAATCATAAGCATATCTATTTCTTCTTTCAATTTCTTCATCTGATTTTGGATCAATAATAGGTAAATCAACATCAAAATTAATTTCTTTCATTAATTCTTCAATAATTTCTTTGTTACCTAATAAAATTGGTTTCCCAATTCCTTCATCATGAACGATTTGAGCAGCTTTTAACACGTCTAAATGATCGGCTTCAGCAAAAACAATAGTTTTTGGATCTGTTTTGGCTTTACTCATTATCATCCTCATAAGTTTACTTCCAGTTCCTAAACGTTCCGCTAAATTATCTCTATAAGCATCCCAATCTTTTATAGGTTCTTTTGCAACACCTGATTCCATAGCTGCTTTTGCAACAGCTGGTGGGATTTCAGTTATCAATCTTTGATCAAAAGGTTTTGGTATAATATAATCTTTTCCGAACTGAATACTAGTTTCTCCGTATGTAATGTTTACTTGTTCAGGCACAGGTTCTTTTGCTAAATTTGCTAAAGCATGAACTGCTGCCAACTTCATTTCTTCATTAATTTTTGTGGATCTAACATCTAAAGCACCTCTAAAAATATAAGGAAATCCTAGTACATTATTAACTTGATTAGGATAATCTGAACGTCCAGTTGCCATAATAACATCTTTTCTAGTTTTTACAGCTAAATTGTAATCTATTTCAGGATTTGGATTTGCTAAAGCAAAAACTATTGGGTTTTTAGCCATAGAAAGCAACATTTTTGGCTTTACCAAATTACCTATTGAAAGTCCTATAAAAACATCTGCTCCAACCATTGCTTCTTCAAGCGTTTTTATATTTTTATCTGTAGCAAATTCCGCTTTTTGAGAAGATAAATTTTCGTTATCCTTTCTAATAACTCCTTTGCTGTCACACATTATTAAGTTTTCTCTTTTAGCTCCTAATGCTAAATACAAACGTGAGCAAGAAATTGCTGCAGCTCCTGCTCCACTAACTACTATTTTTACTTTTGAAATATCTTTTTTTGCAATTTCAATGGCGTTTTTTAATGCTGCCGCTGAAATAATAGCAGTACCATGTTGATCGTCATGCATTACAGGAATGTCTAACTCTTCTTTTAGCCTTCTTTCTATTTCAAAAGCTTCTGGTGCTTTTATATCTTCTAAATTAATACCTCCAAATGTTGGTGAAATATTTTTAACTGTTTCCACAAATTTATCTACGTCTTTGGTATCAACTTCAATATCAAAAACATCGATATCTGCAAATATTTTGAATAACAATCCTTTACCTTCCATAACAGGTTTTCCTGCCATAGCCCCAATATCTCCCAATCCTAAAACTGCTGTTCCGTTTGAAATTACCGCAACTAAATTACCTTTAGCGGTATATTTATAAACATCATCTGGATTTTTTTCAATTTCCAAACAAGGTTCTGCTACTCCAGGAGAATATGCTAAAGATAAATCTCTTTGAGTAGCATATTTTTTAGTAGGTACAACTTGGATTTTTCCTGGGGTAGGCTTTTCATGATATAATAAAGCTTCGCTTCGTTTTTTAGAATTACTCATACTTTTTCTATTTGAAATCTTCATACAAAGATAGAGAGATTTAAACGATTAATTAAGAATTACAGGTCTTAATTATTTGTTTTGTAACCTAAAAAACATATTATTTTTTTATTGAAATTAACTTGTGCTGAGAAGCATTAAGTTATAACTGGTGTAGCTCCTTTACTTGAACAAATTTTAGCAGCATGTTTTACTGCTGTTTCATGTGTTTCTTTTAAAGTTTTTTCATTTAAAATCCCCATTATTAATGCTGCTGTAAACGAATCGCCAGCACCAATAGTATCTATAATTTTAATTTTTGGTACTGAGCATCTAGAAATTTCATTGTTTGTAAAAAGTATACTCCCTTTAGAGCCGTTAGTTAATGCTACTAATTTTAAATCAAATTTATTTAAAAGCTGTTTACACGATTTTTCTTGGTCTTCGTTTAAATCAAACATTTTAGTCAATACAATTAATTCTTCATCATTTAATTTTAAAACATTTGAACATTTTAAAGTGTCTTCTATTATTTCTTTTGTGTAATAGGATGCTCTTAAGTTAATATCAAAAACTTTAAGCGCTGTTTTGGGCACTAAACTTATTGCTTTTTGAATAGTTTTTAAAGAAGTTTCTGACCTTTGCGACAGTGTTCCGTAACAAATTGCATCTGCATTTTTTAAAACAGGAATTGCTTCATTTTTAAGTTGTATAAAATCCCAAGCTACATTTTCATGAATTTTATATGTTGGTATTCCTTTTTTAAGTTTTACCGAAACTATTCCTGTAGGATATTTTACAGTGTTTATTGCGTAATTTGTATTTCTTTTTTTTAAGATTGATATAATTTCTCTTCCGTAAACATCATTTCCTAAAGCACTAATTAAAAATGAATTTGCACCAAAGTAACTTGTATGGTAACAAAAATTTGCTGGTGCCCCACCTAATTCTTTACCATTAGGTAATACATCCCATAATAATTCTCCAACACCAATAACAGTAAACGTTTTATTTTTCATTAAAAAAACAGTTAATTACAACATTTATTATGCTTGAACTTCATAGTGTTTTGTTTTGATAAACAAGGTAAAAATAGCTGCTAACACTAAAAATACACCTGCTAATTTTATAATATTTATAGGATTGTTTCCCACTAAATTATACACAAAAAATTCAACTGAAAATATTTGAATAATCATAGGAATTACAATAAACATATTAAAAATTCCCATATAAACACCTGTTCTTTCTTTAGGCACAGAGCCCGCTAATAATTGATACGGCATAGACATCATTGAGGCCCAAGTAACTCCAAGACCAAAAGTAAACAAATACAATGTTGGAATTTCAATATTTCCACCATGAAAAATATTTGGAATAGTAAAAAGCACATCAACATCGCTTAAAAATGGAATACAAAAAACACTTATACCTCCTATTAATAAACTTACAAAATGAACCCCTTTTGCTCCAATTTTTCTAGCTAATGGCACTAATGCAAAGGCTACCATAAAACAAACTATATTGTAGGTTCCATTAACTTGCCCTGTTAAAATTTGAGCCGTTTTAAATCCAACAGAGTTTTCATTAAGTGTATTAAAAAAATTTAAGGATAATGCAGAAGTTATAAACATCCAATAACAAAACATGGCATACCAAGAAAAAAACATTACTGGTATAAGTTGTTTCATTTGCAAAGGCATTTCTTTAATAGCTAAAGTAATATCTTTTATGGTTCTAATAATAACATTTCCTTTGCTTTTTTCTTCATTTAGCTTTATCAATTCTTCTTCAGTAGGTGGATATTCTTTAGTGGTAAAAACTGAAAATAATACCGTTCCAATTGAGGCAACTGCACCAATAAAAAATGCCCAATATGTGGAAACAGGTATTCCATTTTCAAAAGTATCTGTTAAAGCAAAAAAACCAAAACCAATAAGAATAGCTGGCGTAAAATTAGCCAATGTAATACCTAGCCCTGTAAAAAAACTTTGCATTAAAAAACCTAAAGAGTGTTGTTCTTTGGGTAATTTATCAGAAACAAATGCACGATAAGGTTCTAGAGCAATATTATTGGAAGCGTCTAAAATCCATAATAAACCAGCTGCCATCCATAAAGATCTGGAGAAAGGCATTAATATTAAAGCTATACTTGCTAATACAGCTCCTAATAAAAAATATGGTTTTCTTCTTCCAAATTTTGGAGACCAAGTTCCATCACTTAAAGCTCCAATAATAGGTTGTACTAAAAGACCAGTTATAGGACCTGCTAACCACAACAATGGCAAATCAGCTTCATGAGCTCCCAAATACTTATAAATAGCGCTCATATTAGTTTGTTGAAGCCCGAAACTGAATTGAATTCCAAAAAATCCAAAATTCATATTCCATATATTCCAAAAACTTAATCGTGGTTTATTGAATTTCATAATTAATTTAATCTTGTTTTTTAATCTGAAAATTTAACTTGCATTTTCATTTCTAACAAATCAACAATTAGTTCAGCCCAATCATTATTTGTAATCCATTTTATATGTAAAATGTTTTCTTCTGTTTCTAACAAATGAAATTCTCCATTAAATGCATTATGATTATTTCGTAACAGTATTAATTCTTTAAGTTTTTTAAAGTATGATGATTTCAATTGTATATTAATTTCATTTTTGCTAAAATAATGTCTATTAATGTCTCTTCCTACATTTGTTTTCTCTAGTAAGTCCATATCGTTACCGCCAGCAAACAAACCAACATAATATACTTGTGGTATACCTGGAATAAAAAATTGTATAGCTCTCGCTATTAAATAAGCGTTTATATCTTTACCTAACGCATCAAAATATGTACAGTTTACTTGATATAAATCAAGGTTAGAAGCTGCTGTTCCTGTAGATTTTAAACTATTATTTTTACTATTTATATGAATTTGATTTATAATTTGGTTTAATGTTTCATTATCTATCAAGCCAGGCAAGTTGTTTTCAGAAGCCACATCAATAATTCCTATTCCATCATGAGTATCAAGTACCGTAATTGCATTACTTGGCCTAATCTTCAACCATTTTTTTAAATTATTTGTTTTTTTATTAAATAGTGTATCAAAAATTAATACAGGGAGTGCAAAATCGTATACATAATCCACTTTTTTAGCAATAGCAATTTGTGTTTTATAATACGAATGTATTTCAACCAAAACCTCAATATTTTTTTGCTTAGCTTTTTGAGTTAATTGTGATATAAAATCAAAGGTTTCATCAATCATAAAACATGAAGTTCCTTTTTTCTTTACAGCATAACCAGCTGCATCTAAACGAACCATTTTTACACCTGCTTTTTGAAATGTTATTAAAATATCATCTAAATATTTTGTTGCTATTTTACTAGTTATATCGATATCAATTTGATTACTTGTAAAGGTTGTCCAAATTAATTTATGAGTTCCATCTCCTAATTTAAACATTGTGAAAGGAAAACCTAATCTTGGTCTAGAAATAGTTAACAAATCATTTTCTAAAGCTCCATCGGGAAAAACTTTATCAAAACTTAAAAACATAGAAGCATATTTTGATTTACTCCCTTTATTAATATAATCTTTAAATTGATGTGATTTTGCCGAAATATGATTTACAATAACATCGGCCATTATATCAACTTCTTTACTTAACTTATTTAGATCATTCCAATCCCCAAATCTTGGATCTATTAATTGATGGTCTATTGGATCAAAACCTGCATCTTCTCCATCTATTGGATAAAAGAAAGGCAATAAATGAACACCTCCAAATAATTCTTTAAATTCATTTTTGAATAGGGTGTTTAATTCATCTATATTTTCACATCCTAATCTATCAATATAAGTTATCAGTTGAATTTGATTTTTCATGTATTAATTTTCTAGTTTAATTTTGTAATACGAACAAAACAATGAAAACGGATTCTTAACAAAAGCATCTATTAAAAAATCGTTTTCATTGTTTTTAAATTAAATTCAAATTTTAAAATTTATATAGCAGTGAAAGAGAAAGCGATCTTCCTGGTAATGGTCTTCCTCTAACATAATTTACTTGGTTATCAATTATGCTACCTTCTTCTGCTTCTGTAATACCTAACGTGTCAAAAATATTATTAGCAGCAATATTGGCGTTTAAATTTTTAGTTATTCCTACATTAAAAAAGCCATTAACAATTACAAAACCTGGCATTACTAACTCGTTAGAATCTTGAGTATATGCTTTAGTTTGTCCTATAAAACTTAATCCTATAGCATTTTGTTTTTCACTTCCAAAATTATATGTAGGAATGATATTATACATTAAATCTGGTTGTCGTCTAGGTGTATTTCCTTTATTATCTCCAGAATTAATTTCTGCATTTGTATAGGTTAAACCTCCTCTTACATTAAAGTTACTAAAGTTATATGTTCCTTCAAGTTCAACACCAAATGATTTATAATTATTATTAATAATACTATTTGAAGTAGCCTCAAAACCTCCTTGCTCTATAGTTTTGGCATAAAATGCAGTTGCATACAATGACCCATGCTCAAACCCGCTTTTATAACCTAATTCAGCTTGATTTATAAAATCTAAAGCATTTATTTTACTTCCATCTAAATAATTAAGCCCCGCAAATAAAATACGATCTGCTTTTGCAGAAGCACCTCTACTATATCTTGCAAAAACGGCTTCGTTATCTTTCAATTTATAGTTAACACCTAAAGAGTAAGATACATAATCGTAGTTATAATTAACAGGTGTAGCATTTGCATTATCTATAGCTGATACAGATTGTTCAGGTGCTGATATAGTACCATCATTATTTACATCAACTGAAGTTTGAACGGTTCCTGCAAAAGACCCATCTACAAGTCCTTTATCATATCTTAAGCTACCATCAATAACAAATTTATCAGAAGTATCAATTGATATATCTACATATGGTGCTGAAACGTTGTATTGCGTATCATAGTTTCGTGTACAACAATTTCCCCAATAAGGTACTCCATAAGCATACAAACCATTTTCGCTTAACGAATTATTTGCAGCATCCATCACATTTATTAATCGTGCATTTTTATCGTTAACTTCTTGTAAATATGAATTCCATAACCAAGACATGGATACATTTTGTACTGATTTAAAATAGCCTAAAGTAATATCAACATTATCAAAAGATTTGGTTAATCTAAGGTCATCCATAAAATTATTAAAATTGTTTAATTGTGTGTCAAACATATGAATTCTTGCAACTAAATCACTTCCTGCTACTGAAGAACCATCATTAGCATACACTAAAGAATTCCAACCGCTTGATGCTCCTTCTGTTAATATGGTAGATGCCGTTGCAACTTCTGCTGGAAATGGAGATATAAAGCCTCCTTTATTGAAAGAAACTCTTCCATTGTTTTTAATTTTCCATCCATCTAATAATTCAAAAGATGTTTCTACACCTAAAGAAGTAGAAATAGGATGCATACCATCTGCAACATATGATCTACGCAATTGACCATCAGGTCCTAATCCTAAGTTTTGAGTTAAAAAAGGTGTTTGAAGCGCTCCAGATGTTGCATCAAAATTTGGAGCATTACTCCAATTTGGGTTATTGTTGGTTCCTGTAACCTTTATAGGCATTGGCATATATGCTGCAGCTCTATCATTTAAATATTTTGCGTACACTCTAACATATCCTTTTTCAAATTCTTTAGTAATGTTAAATTTAAATTGGCCTCCATTATTTGCTGTAAATCCAGGCTCTCTAACTCCTTCACCTGCTCTATAAAAACCTCCCATATGTAAGTACAAAGATTTCCCAATAGGTGTTCCGTATTCAAAATCTGTTCTAAAAGAATTATAATCTAATCCAAATGATGTACCTACAGAACCTCCTTCAGTTTTACCAGTTTTACTAATTAAATTTATAATAGCTCCTGGCGAATTAGAAGATAGCGTTGATGCTGAACCTCCTTTTATAGCTTCTATCCTTGCTATGTTAGCATCAAAACGAGTAAAAATATCCGCTGTAGCAAAAGAAATATCTCCAAACAATAATACAGGTAATCCATCTTCTTGTAATTGAACATATTTTGAACCTCCAGACGAAATTGGAACTCCTCTAACTGCTATATTAGCGTTTCCTTCTCCTCCTGATGATTCAGATCGAATACCTGGTATAGTTCTAAAAATTTCAGCAGTAGATCTTGGCGCAGATTCAGTGATTAATTTAGGTTTCATAGTAGTTACTGACACACTAGATTCTATTTTTGATCTAGGGTTTACTACCCCTGTAATAACAACATCATCTAAAGACAATACATCTTCTTTTAAAACAGCATCTACTGTTAAATTTTCATTATTAATTGTAATAGCTTTTACAACTGTTTTAAATCCAACATATGAAAATTCTATATTAAAATCTCCTTTTTGAGAAACTTGTAAAGTATATTTACCATCTATATCTGATATAGTACCAACATCAGTTCCTTTTAAAAGTACATTTACTCCTGGCATGAATTCTCCAAAAGCATCCTTTATCGTTCCCGAAATACTCACTTCTTGAGCAATCGTTAAATTAGTTATTAATAAGAAAAGTATATATAAATACTTCCTTTTAATTAAAAAGATTTTTTTCATAATGATTAGCTTGTTTTGATTTAACATTTTGATTTTATACTTACTACTCAAATGTATTTATTATTAAATTACAGAGTTAATATATTACTATCGAAAACGTTTTCGATTTTCACGAAAACGTTTTCGATTTGTATTTTAAAGTTTTTTATACATTTGCTAAATGAAAGAAGTTACACTAAAACAAATAGCTTCAACATTAGGAATTTCAATTACTACGGTTTCAAAAGCCTTAAAAAATTATCCTGATGTTAGCCCTAAAACTAAAAAGGCGGTTATTGAATTAGCGGATAAACTTCATTTTAAGCCAAATTCTTTCGCTGTAAATCTTAGAACTAAAGAATCAAAAATTATTGGGTTAATAATACCTGAAATTGTTCATCATTTTTTTTCAAGTGTTATTAATGGAATTATAGAAAAAGCTGAAAAAGAAGGATATTTAGTAATTACACTACAATCTAACGAATCCGAAGAATTAGAGCAAAAACAAATAGATTTATTGTTAGGAAAAAGAGTTGATGGAATTTTAATTTCTTTATCTAATAACACCAAGAATTTAAGCTATTTACAAAAAATTATAGACCATAAAACTCCATTAGTACTATTTGATAAGATTAATAAACTTATAGATTGTTCAAAAGTAATTATTGATGATAGAGAAGCTGCTTACTCTGCCGTTTCACATTTAATAAATTCTGGATGTAAAAAAATTGCTCATTTTAGAGGTCCTTTAAATCCTCAGAATTCTATTGATCGTTTTTTAGGATATAAAAAAGCTCTAAGCGATAATAACCTAACTTTTGATAAATCGTTAGTTTATACTTGTGAAAATGTAACTTTTGAAGAAGGATATAAATTCGCAAAAAAAATTCATACCGAAAATATAGATGTTGATGGCATTTTTGCAATTACCGATCTTGTTGCTATTGGAGCTATAACCTATTTTAAAGAAGTTGGTGTTAAAATTCCTGAACAAATATCTATTATTGGGTTTAGCAACTGGTTTATGGCTTCTGTTATTACACCTTCACTTACCACAGTAGATCAACCTGGTTATAAAATGGGTAAATCTGCCTTAAAATTACTGCTCAAAGAAATTAAAGCCTCAAAAAAAAATAAGCTCATTAAACATAAAACAATTGTTTTACCAACAAAAGTTATCCAACGTAATTCAACTTTAATTTAAGTATTTACAAACTTAATATTTCTTACTAATCCATTAAACTTAGTTCTTTTTACTGCTGATTTTTTAAAAACTTTTTTAAAAACGTCTTCCGTAATTTCCTGCCAATCTTTTTTGGTCATTTCTAATAAATCTTGGTGTGGATTAAATTTTTCTTCGGAATGTGGCTTTGAAAATCGATTCCAAGGACAAACATCTTGACAAATATCACATCCAAAAATCCAATCTTCAAATTTTCCTTTTACTGATTTTGGTAATTCATCTTTTAACTCAATGGTAAAATACGAAATACACTTACTTCCATCAATTGTGTTATTAGGCAATATTGCTTCTGTTGGACAAGCATCAATACACCTTGTACAATTACCACAATGATCCGTTACAAAAGGATTATCATAAGTTAATTCTGTATCTATAATTAATTCCGCTAAAAAGAAAAAAGAACCTTTATTTTTTTGAAGTAATAAAGAATTTTTACCTCTCCATCCCAAGCCACTTTTTTGAGCCCAAGCACGTTCCAAAACTGGAGCAGAATCTACAAAAGCTCTTCCATTTACTTCTCCAATTGTATTTTGAATAAAAAAAATAAGTTCTTTTAATTTCGATTTTAAAACATGATGATAATCTTCACCATAAGCATATTTAGCAATTTTAAAGGTGCCTTCTTTTTGATATTGTTCTGGGAAATAGTTAAAAGACAAACTTATTACCGATTTTGCTCCATCTACCAATAAACGAGGATCTAAACGCTTATCAAAATAGTTTTCCATGTATTGCATATTGCCGTGGTAGCCTTTTTTAAGCCAGCGTTCTAAATTAGTAGCTTCTTTTTCTAAAAATTCGGCTTTAGCAATACCACAACTTTCAAAACCTAATCGTTTTGCTTCTTGCTTAATTAAATGGGTATATGTTTTAAAATTATTAAACATATACAAAACTAAAAAAATCCCGCAATTGCGGGATTCTTATTATTGCTCTTTTTTCTTATCAATATAATAGGTTGATTCATCTGGTTTAAAAGCTCGTTTAAACCAAAGAGGCCTTCTTTCTCCGTTTGGTCCTGGAGCCGGGCGTGTCCAACTTAACCACTCTTTATACACTTCATGAGATTTATTTGTGTCTACAAAAATATCACCATAATTTTCTCCTTCAGAAGGTTTTTCAATACGAACTCTTTGATGCCAACAATGCATTCCACTAATTGGATCTGGATGAACTGCATGAGTAATGTTTTGATGCACTCCTCCATCTTTCCAAAATATTCTTTTGGAATCTTTATCATTAGATTCAAAAGGTTTAATTCCTGAAATTGTATTCATTTTCCAACCGCCATTACCATCACCTTCAATATTAACCGTATTTGTTGCCCAACGGTTTCCTATTTTATCTTGTGGTCTTCTCCAACGTCCAATATGATGCGAACAAGCTACTACACCTGGTTTCATACTTTGGGTTACCCAAACTTTATCTATAAAATAACCTATATCGGTATTCATTTTTACTAAATCTCCCGTTTTAAATCCCCATTTAGCCGCATCATCTGGATGCATCCAAATTGGATTTCGATTGGAAATTTCTACCAGCCATTTCGCATTTCCTGAGCGAGAATGTATTAATGTTGGTAATCTAAAAGTTGGAACTAAAACATACTCTCCTTTAGTTTTGTCTAGTACTTCATTATGAATATGACTTTTTATATATGCTGGAGTAGCGTATTCTGGCCATTTCCAATCCACCATGGTTTGCGAATAAAATTCATTTTTTCGCGAAGGCGTAGGAAATCCAACTACGGCTTTTCCATTAACCATAACTCCAATATCTTTTCCATTTTTAGAAATTACATTGTTTTTTGGATTAACTTTAGAACCTTTCAACTGCTCTTCTGTTAAAGGTTTTTCATTTAATTTATAGGATTCTCCTTTTTCAATTTCAAAAGCTCCATATTTTTGCATGTATTGCAATTCTGTTATTCCTTCTTTTTTAGCTGCTTCAGGTAATCCTTTAACTCGCTCAAAAATGTATTGATAATATTCATCAATAGTAATTTTTTCTCCTGGACGATATGGCGACTCAAAATGTTTACGAATACCCATACTTCCATCCGGATCAATACGCCAACTTAATTCAATCCAAAACTCATCTTCCTCCCAAACTTCACCTGGATTTGCTTGATATGTAAATTCAACAGGTTTTCCGTTTCTACGAGCAGCTTCACGCAATACTGGCTGACGAAATGCAACCCAAGTTCCTCCGTGTGTGGCATAACTATTTATATCATGACGCTCAGATGCTAATCCCATTGGCAATACAAAGTCTGCATGAAATGCAGTTTCGTTCCAAGTTGGTGTTAATGCAGTGTGTAAACCAAACTTTGATTCATCTAAAAACATTTCCATCCAAGTAAATCCATCAGGATAAGTCCAAACCGGATTAAATACTCTTGAAAAATACACATCCATTTTACCCCTTCCTTCTTTTAAGAAATGTGGTAATAATTGACTCATTTCAAAAAATGCTAATGGATATTCTTTAGGAAAATGAAGTTCATTCCAAACTTTTTGAGCTTTTGGTGGATTAGGTTGTGTTGGGCTAAATTTATTCCAAGAATTTGGTGAAGTTCCTCCTTTTGCTCCAACAGCGCCAGTTAAAACAGATAAAAAGTGTAAACAACGAGCAACTGCCCAACCACCTAAATTTGATGCTCCTGCTGCTCGCCAATTATGAGAAGCAAATCGTTCACCTGCTTCACCAATCAGTTGTGCAATTTCAATAATATCTTTTGCTTTAACACCAGATTCTTTTTCAGCATATTCAGGAGTAAACTCTTTATACTCCTCAATCATAGCTGCTATATAATTTTCAAAAGTTACTTCTTTATCACTGTGCTTAGCTTCTAAATACTCTTGCCAATTGGTCCAGTTTTCTAAGTAATCTCTATTGTATAATCCTTTTTGTAAAATAATTAAAGCCATAGCTAACAAAACTGCTGCTTCTGTACCTGGATAACTTGGCAACCAATAATCAGACATACTTGCTGTATTGGATAAACGAGGATCCATAGTAGCTAATTTAGCACCTTTCATTTTACCTTCAATAATACGTTGCGCATGCGGATTAAAATAATGGCCAGATTCTAAATGAGCTGAAATCAGTAAAATAAATTTTGCATTACTATGGTCTGGTGATGGCCTATCATAACCATACCATAAATTATATCCAAAACGTGCACCAGAAGAACATATATTTGTATGCGAATTATGTCCATCTATTCCCCAGCCCTGCAAAATCCAATTCATAAATTTTTCATGTCCTGGACGACCAACATGGTAGGCAATTTCATTTCTTCGATCTTCTTTAATTGCTTTTCTTATCCTTGCTGCAATAGTATCTAATGCTTCATCCCACGAAATACGTTCCCATTCTCCTTCTCCTCTTTTTCCTTTACGTTTTAGTGGGAATAAAATTCTATCAGGATCTGTAATTTGATTAATAGTTGCAGGTCCTTTTGCACAGTTTCGACCTCTACTTCCCGGATGATATGGATTTCCTTCAAACTTTTTAACCTGTTGTGTTTCTTTATCAATAAAAGCAGTTAAACCACAAGCACTTTCACAGTTAAAACAAGTTGTAGGAACAATTTGATAGGTTTTTTTCTCCTTTTTTGGCCAAACTTTTGGGTTGTATTCTATCCAATTATCCCATTTTTCTGGAGGAGGAAAATTCTCATATAATTGAGCTACCTCTTCATCTGTAAAGTGGCGCATATCTCCATCAAATTTTTGATATCCTTCTTTATGTAAATTAGGAATTATTCCTAATTTTTCTGCCATATTTTCTATAAACGATGGTTTTTTATATCCCATGATTTTTTATTTTAAGTTATGCTAGCGGAATTCTTTGTGGAGCTTCCACCCAGATTTTCTCAGTAATTAAGATTCCTATTAATACACATATTGCTGAAGCAACTAATACTAATTCTCCCGTACCAAAAAACATTAACGCCAATGGAATTAAGTTTCCTATTAATACCGTAATCATCCAAAATAGATTTTTATATCTTCCTTTAGTTATCATTTTAACCACAGTTTTAGTTGCTGTTGTTGGATGTGTTATAGTTAATTCGGTTACCAATGTAAATAAGTTAACTACCAACGCAATTACCATAGTGTTTTTTAGAATACTCATCCAACCTTCATTTCCAAATATTAAAGATGTAATTACAAAAATTGCTGTACCTGCCATAACACTGTGTACTAACATATGTAATGGTAAAGTTGGACTTTGCCAAAAATCACGCCCTTTTGCTTGTGCAAATAAAAATGCTGTATAAATTGCTAGCAATATTGCAAAAATTGCAGTTACCCATAACAATATGGTTTCACCTTGTTTGATATTAAAGAATGACATTACTCCCCAAACGGTTACTAATAGTCCAAAAACAGTGATAGTATAACCACCTTTTACCAACCAAGAATTCCATTGAGGACGTAATAAAACATTTAAAAAACGATCTGGCCTGTCTAAATCCATTACCAAGAACAATCCTGTTAATGCTAAAAATGTTAAAGAAATTCCTGCTGACCATAATTTTGCAGTTGTAGAAACTTCATAACCTAACATAATAGCTAAAAATGGAATTAAAAATGCTCCTGCTGCAATTGCTTTAGTAAACACATATGTTGAAACTTCCCAACCCCATAAAATACCTTTATCTGGTGTATCGTAAACTCTACGAGCTTTACCTGTTAGCACATCTATATAATTTGGATTTTCTGTTTCCTTTTTTTGGTATGCTGCCTGAATATCATTATCAATAGTCATTTGTAACAAATCTACATCACCATTGGTATGCATCATTTTTTCAGCTGATTTTGCAAAATGTCCAACACCACGTGCTTGTGATCCCCATAAGCTTGGTCCTGATTTATCTGTAGCTTCAGGAACTAAAGAAGCATCATCTCCATCAATATAAAATAAATTAGGATTTGTTCCTTTTTCTGGCTTTCTAACTTTTACAGCTTGACGAGCTAGTAATTGAGAGATTTCTGTTGCTGGATTTTCCATATCTCCTGCAATAATTGCGTGTTCTGGACAAACCGTAACACAAGCTGGTTCTCTACCAACTTCAATTCGATGAGAACAATAATTACATTTAGCTGCAGTATTATTATTTGGATCAATATATAAGGCATCGTAAGGGCAAGCTTGCATACACGATTTACAACCAATACACCTGTTATTATCAAAATCTACAATACCATCTTCACGAGTATATAAAGCTTCTACAGGACAAATTTCAACACAAGGTGCATCAGTACAATGATTACATCTCATTACTGAAAATATTCGTCTTGTGTCTGGAAATTCTCCTTTCTCTATTTGCTTAACATACGTTCTGTTTACTCCAACAGCCACATCGTGTTCAGATTTACAGGCTGTTGTACAAGCATGACAACCAATACATTTTCGATTATCAATTATAAAACCGTACTTCATAGTTTATTTTAAAAGTTAGAATTGAACAAAAATACTTATTGATATTATTAGCTTTGTGATTAAAATCACATTAAATATTATTTAGAATCGATATAAATAATAGAGCTCTTCTTTTCTAAAAATTGGTTTATCTTTGCATAAATTTATACATTTTTAATGACAATACATCTTTTATTTTTTGGAATTACTGCTGATTTAGTTGGAAACAATAGTTTTGACTATACTATTCATAAACCTATTAATATTCAAAAGTTTAAAGAACAATTAGTGAAAGATTATAAAACATTAAAAAATATAAACGATTTTGCTATTGCAGTTAATGAAGAATATGCAACTGATGAATTAATTTTACAGAACAATGATGAAGTTGCCATAATTCCACCTGTTAGTGGTGGATAATAAAAAACGGAATCTTAAATTTATTATTTGTGGACAAAATTTCAATAAAAATTACCAATAAAAAACTCAACTTACATGATTGTTATGATTTTGTAAATGATCCATCATGTGGCGGAATAGTAACTTTTGTTGGTACTGTTAGAAATTCAACAAAAAACAAAACTGTTAATTTATTAGATTTTAGTGCTTATGAACCAATGGCAATAAAAGAAATGGAGAAAATTGCAGAAAAAGCTTTGAAAAAATTTTCAGTTTTTAAAATAGCTATTCATCATGCAATTGGAGAATTACAAATTGGCGATATTCCTGTAATTATTGCGGTTTCATCAGCTCACAGAAAAGCAGCTTTTGAAGCTTGTGAATATGCTATTGACACTTTAAAAGAAACCGTTCCTATTTGGAAAAAAGAACATTTTGATGATGGTGAAGTTTGGGTAAATTCACATCCTTAAACAATTTTCATTTTTGCTAATAAAAAAGAAGCATTCATATTTTTACAAATACCTCTTTTTAATTTGTAATCAAAATTTAATTCATCATTAATAACCTCAGCATCAAAATAGTAATTTTTAACTTCCGGTAATTCATTTTCAATTTCACACAAACTCAAATCATGCGTAGCAATAATTCCAGTAGATTTAGATTCAACTAACTTTTGTACAAATTTTTTAGAACCAATTGCTTTATCCGTACTATTGGTGCCTTTCAGTATTTCATCTAACACAATAAAATAATCTTCGTTTTCAATTTTATCTACAATAAATTTTAAACGTTTTAATTCAGAAAAGAAATAGGATTCATTATCTACCAAAGAATCTAAAGAACGCATACTGGTAATTAATTTTATTGGAGCATATTTAAATTTGTCTGCGCAAACAGGTAAACCAACATTAGCCATAACAATTGCCATAGAAACAGTTCTTAAAAAAGTACTTTTACCAGCCATATTTGCACCCGTAATAACAAAAAATTGATGATTTTCAATTCTAAAATCATTGGATATTCTACTAGCTTCTTTAATTAAAACATGACCCAAATTTTTAGATAAAATTCCTTTTTTGTTGGTAATAATTTCAGGAAAAACAAATGTTGGGTGATTAAATGCAAAATTTGCAAATGAATTTTTTGCATCAAAAAAAGCGATTACTTTAAACCAAATTTCAACTTTCTCTTTGTAGCTGTTTATCCATTTTTCAATTTTATAACTTTGTTGCAAATCCCACAATAAAAATCCATTTACCAAAGGACCAACAATCAAATTATTACGCTGATCTAACGCATCTAATAATTTTGAAAACTTAGCAACTATTTTAGAGGCTTTTTCAGTTTCAGTTTGAATTTCTTGTTGTTTTTCTTTTAAAATTTTAGAAGAAAATGAAGTTGTTTCTATTTCATTTAACAATTTATGATATTGTTTAAAAGTATCCTTTGCGTTATCGGCATATTTATACAATACGTTTACCTTTTTATTAAATGAACCCACTATTCCTAATCCGATAAAAAACCAAAACAGTACTATTTGCCCCGAAATAATTTGAAAACTACTTAGTACAATTAAAACCAATGAAATTACAGAAAACACTGTAGGCAAAACTGCTAAATATTTAGGAAAAACCAATTTGTAATTACGCAACCAATCCATCAAGTTTCCTACTGGATATTCAACTTTAACTAAACTGGCTAATGCTGAAAATTGTTGCCTCCACTTATTTTTTTTACTTAGTTCTATAATTCCATCTTGCTTCTGTTTAATATTTGAAATATCATTTTTTATTAAGCAATTACTAAACTCCTTTTTACCTTCGCTAGTAGCCGTTCTATTACAATATTGAAAAAATGATCCTTTTCCAAACAAATCGATATCATAACTATAAAAATGTAAATGATCTGTAAACTCATTTCCTTGATCTAAGGATAAATAATCTCCATTTAAAACGTTAATTTCTGTGTTATTTATTTCAAGTAAAGCAGTATTAAAATTGCTTTTATATTGTAATTTGGTGTGTCTTAAAATTAAAAAAAGAAACAATGCTATTCCTATTATCGAAATTAAAACCATCATTTCAATATTTCTAAAAAAGAAATAATTCCCATAAACAATACCTAAAAAAACAACTATTCGTAGCGTGCTTGATATTGCTAATTGCTGTTTTAAATCAGCTAATTCTTTCTCAAATACTAATTTTTGTTCGGTATAAAACTCTAATGGATTTTGCATTTAATAATTTGTTGTACCTCCGGATAAACTTAAAACGGATAGTTTAGGATATTTTTCTTTTAATCTTAATGCAATATCATAACTTGTAATTCCTTTTTTACAAACAATTATATACTGCTTTTCAAAATTTGGAACAAAATTATCTATATCAAAAGATTTATATGGTATTTTTTGATGAACTTTAAAAGGAAGTTCAAAATCTGTGTGGTTTAAAATACTTATAATTTCAATAGTATTATTAGTCATTAGCCTTTTAAAATCTTCTGCTGAAATGGTTAACTTTTCGTCTTGTGATTCACAATACTCATCTAAATAATCTGATTCTTTAAAAATTTTAGAAATATTTAATGTGTTATTTTTCTTTAATTTTAATTTGAATTGAGAATTTTCAAGCGCATTATAAATAAGCAATTGATTTACCAGTAAATTACCTGTTTTAGTAATTAATTTTATAACTTCATTTACTTGCATAAGCGCAATAACACCTACAATGGGATTTAAAGTGCCTGCTTCTTCACAGTTTGGAATTTCAGTAGTTATTTTAGGAAAAGCATCTCGTAAATTGCAAGTATAATCTCCCATTTTATTTAATATATTAAATGTTGCTACATAACCATCAAACTTATATAATGAACCATAAACCATAGGTTTTTTAGTTAAAACACAAGCATCATTTATTAAATATTTTACAGGTAAATTATCGGTTGCTTCAACAGTTACATCGTATTTAGAAACCAAATTTAAAATAGTATCTTTTTCAACAGCTGTATTAGTATACGTAACCTTTGTAAAAGGAGCTCTTTCTTTTATTGCTTCTGCTAAAATTTCAGCTTTTGGTTGCCCAACATCTTTTACTTTATAAAAAACTTGTCGATGTAAATTTGAAACCGAAACCGTATCAAAATCTACTAAATGAATCTCTCCAATTCCACTAGTTGCAAGATAAATAGCAATTGGACTTCCCAATCCTCCACAACCAACAACTAAAACTTTTGCTTTTTGTAAAAGCGCTTGTCCTTTTTCACCTATTTCAGATAAAGTTGTTTGTCTTTGAAAATAATTTTCTTTATTCAAGTTCATTGTGGTTTAATTTATTAAAACCTATTTCGTTTAAATAGTATTTTTCATCTTTAATAGTATAGTATTTTTTTAGCTTATTAAGATGTTTTAAATACTGCAAATCACCAAAACCATAAACGGTTTCACTACGTTGCCAATCTAATAATTTTTTTAGAATTTCATTGGATGTAAAATTCCCTGAATTTATAATTTCAATTATTTTATTTTCAATTTGATTTAATTCATTTTTTTTAGGAAAACGCTCTAAATGTTGTTTTAAAGCTTTTTGTAAATAAGGAAATTTACTAGATTTATTAAAATTGAATTTAGCTATTTCGTCTTTATTATTTCTTACAAAAACATTCCAACATTCATTTGCAAACACTAAATCGTTTCTGGTTAGTTTTACTTTGTTAGCATACAATTCCAAATATTCTTCTGAAGAATAATCTGATAAGGTTTGTAAGTTTTGTTCTCCTTTTTTATTACCAACACACACTAAAAAATATCGATTATCTTTTCGATAATTTTTTAGCAAATACGTGCAAACTGCAAGCATATTTATTTGACAAAACAAATCGTATTCAAACCATAAAACTACTTCATTATACGAATTTCCATCTTCTAACTGAACCAAAGGTTTGATTGATTTATCAAAATAGGTTAATTTATCTGTTTGAAATTCTTTTTCAAAAAATTCGTATCTGCTTTTAAAAGAAGAATCGCTACCAACATCTTCTTTTAACAATCCTTCACAAAGCATTTCATTAAATACAATTACTTTGCCTGTTAATTTAACTTTATCAAATATTTTAGCCGTACTATCCCCATTAAGTACGTGAATAATTTTATTCATTGATTTCCTTATGAGCTGCTTTAAATTCTTCTGGAGTGTTTATGTTTCTAATTAAATCATCATCAACTTCAATTATTTCCGTATCGGCATTTATTAATGCTTTTCGCGGACAAGAATATCCTTGAGCTAAATAATTAAGCAGTAATGTATAACTTTTGGGTTCCCAAATAGTAATTAGTGGTTCTGGAAATTCTTTTCCTTTTCCTTTAATTGTAGTTGCTGCTTTTGATGGATTTCTATGTTTTAATAATTTTTGAATTAAAGCATCATTTACAAAAGGTAAATCTGTTGCTAAAACCAACCACGCTACATTTGGATTTGATTGAAAAGCCGAACAAATTGCTCCAAAAGGGCCTAATCCTATAAATTTGTCAACTACTTTATTTTCAATAGCAATTTCCTGTTCTTCTCTAACAGATAAATAAGTTTTAAGATGATTTTTTTCTAGCAAATCAATAGCAACATCTCTTTGGTTTTTACCATAAAAATTAAGAGTCCCTTTGTCGGTTCCCATTCGTGTACTTTTCCCTCCAGCAAGTACTAAACCTTGAATAGGTGCTATTTTTTCCTGAATTAAATTTTCAATATGATTTGAAATTTTATCTATTTCAGAAATAGCATAACATTTTAAATTTTTAATTAACGGATTTTTATCTAATAAGAAATCAAAATACTTAGCGTCTTCCGTCAGTTTTACTACAAACTGCACATTGGTTAGCTGATCTATTCGTTTTAAAACAGAAGCTTCTTTTTCATTATCTAAAACCAAAATTTGTTTAGCTGCCTGATAATGATTTCCATTGATAAACAAAAAATCATATTGTGAAAATTGAATTCTTTGATTGAATTTATTAATATTTCCAATGCCATTGATGGCTACATTTCCATTTGGATTAAACGTGAATTTTTCAACAATTTGCTTGCTTTCGTCTTTTGCGTGTGAAGCATCAAAATAAGCTAATTTATATTTTGATAATTGTTTTGAAATTTCATTTACTAATTTTGAAACTTCATTACATTTTGTTCCAACAATTGCAATTTCGTTTGGTGCAAAATTATTGTTATTACGCAAAATTAATTTTGCATGTTTTTGATGTTTACTCATTATTTATATCGCTTTTACCTCCTGATTTTTTCACCAATTTAACTTCTTTAATTATCATTTTTTGTGATATTGCTTTACACATATCATATACCGTTAAAGCAGCAATATTTGCTCCCGTTAACGCTTCCATTTCAACTCCCGTTTTACCTTCAATAGAAACTTCGCAAATAATTTCAATATGCTCATTATCTACAATTTGAATATCAATATCAGTTCCATTAATTAGCAAAGGATGACACATTGGAATAAGTTCTGATGTTTTTTTAACGGCCTGAATTCCAGAAATAATAGCTGTTTGAAAAACTGGTCCCTTTTTGGTAATAATATCATCCCTTTTGAAATGAGAAATAATTTCACTTCCTAAAAACATGGTAGCTTTTGCTGTTGCTTTTCGTTTTGTGATTTTCTTATCCCCAACATTTACCATTTTTGGTTGATTTTCTTCGTTTATGTGTGTAAATTCTTTTTTCATAATTAAAAATATTACTTCCCTTTGTAAGCAATAACGAAATTTTATCTATACGTTATAATCGGAAAAACTTCTCCTTTTGTAAAATTACTTCTATCCTCTGGCAATTCCAAAAAAGCATCTGCATCTACTAAATTAGCTAAATCTCCAGAGCCTTTTCCAGAAACTGGAGTTGCCATTAATTTTCCGTCTACATTCTTTAAAGTAACTTGTAAAAAATAGGTCAAATCTGGTTTAAAATAAAAATCTTCTACCAAAATAGCTTTATTTTCATTTTCAAAATTTAGACCAACCGATTTTTGATGCCAAGGATAAAAATATTTTAAACAACTAACATAAGTGGAAACTGGATTTCCTGGAAACGCAAATACAGTTTTAGCTCCTTTTTTACCAAACCAAAAAGGTTTTCCTGGGCGCTGTTTTACTCGGTGAAATAATTTTTTTACTCCTAAATTATCTAAAACTTCTGGAATAAAATCTAGTTTACCTTTAGACACTGCGCCACTAAAAAGCAACACATCAAATTCATTTAAATAGGTTTCAATTTTTTGATTTAATATATCTTTATCATCTTGAATATGAGCAGTTTCCGAATCTATATTTAAATTGTTTAAATGCGCTACTAAAGTGAAAACGTTACTTCTTCTAATTTGGAAATCTGCAGGTTTTTCAGCTACTTCAACCAATTCATTTCCCGTAGAAATAATCATTACTTTAGGTTGTTTAGCTACTTTAACTTTAGTTTTACCAACCGTTGCAAAAACGCCTATTTCAGCGGCAGATATTTTAGTATTTTGGAGGATCAAAATATCTCCTTGTTTTCTATCTAAACCTTTTTTATGAATGTTTTGAAAATCTTTAATAGCATCCGTTTGTAACGTTGCTATTCCATTTTCAATTTTTAATAACTCGTATTGAACAACAGCATCTGTGTTTTTTGGTAAAACTGCACCAGTCATTGCTTCCAAACAATTATTAGAATTTTTTAAAGTTTTTTGAGCATCTCCTGCTGCCTGAATTCCTTCAATTTTAAAACTGGTTTGTCCATTTTTAAATGCCTCTGAATTTATAGCAATTCCATCCATACTGACACGATTAAATGGTGGAAAATCTCTATCTGCAACTATATCTTCTTTTAAAACACGTCCTAAAGATTTTTCAAAATCAACTATTTCGGTTCCAAAATTTTGTGTATTGTTTAAAATAATATCTAATGCTTCTTTTACTGTTGTTAGGCTCATTATTTATATCTTTTAATTCTATTTATTTTTAATTACTTCAAAAAACTCGATTAATTTTATTTCATCTAAATTCCCGTTAGTTCTAACGCCACTACATAAATCTAATCCATATGGATTTACAGCTTCTATTGCTTCTAGAACGTTATTTTTTGAAATTCCACCTGCCAAAAAAACAGGTGTTTTTACCTTTTCAACAATTTTTTTACTTAATTTCCAATTATGAACTCTTCCTGTACCACCTAATTCTTTTACTTTTAAATTAGGATTGCCACTATCTAATAGAATAGCATCTACACTTGGTGCTATTTTAATAGCTTCAACCACTGATTTTTCATTAATAACATGTAAAACTTGTACAATTTTTACATTAGGTAAAGCTTTTTTCAATTGGTAATGAGTTCCTTCTGTTAGTTCATCCACTAATTGGATAGTAGTTGTTTTTACTTTGTTATAATGCTTTATAATTTCTGAAACTTTAGTTTTACTGGTTAATAAGAAAGTATCGATATTATTAGGGATTACTTTTGCTATTTCAGCAATTAAATTATCAGAAATAACACCTGGCCCACTAGGCATTTCCCCAACTAAACCTATTGCTGAAGCACCAAATTTGATAGCTAATTTAGCTTCTTTAATGCTACTTATACAACAAATTTTTGTTTTTTTCATTATCCTCCAATTGTTGACATACTTTCGGATACATTATTGTCTCTTGCGGCTTCGGCAACAAATCCGTTTTCAGGTTTATGATGAACTGTATTTATGAATAATTCTTTCAACTCATCGTCTGTTGCTCCATTTCTAATAAAATCTCTTACATTAAAAACGCCTCCATCAAACAGGCAGTTTTTAAATAATCCAGTTGCTGTTATTCTAATTCTATTGCAATCGCCACAAATAGTTCTAGTAAATGCAGGTATTATTCCAAAAGTTCCTTTATAATTTGGAATGCGATAATTTATGGAGGTAGATGACTTTTTAGAGCTGACTTTAGTTATTGTTTTATAATGGTTTTCTATAAAACTATAAATATTTTTAAAGTTCCAATCTTCATCCATTTTTCGTTGGCCTTTTCCGTTAAAAGGCATTTCTTCAATAAATCTAACAGCAATATCTTTATCTTTGGTAAGCTCAATAAAATCAATAATTTCATCCGTATTAAAACCTGATTGTACCACTACATTAAGTTTTAATTTCAATTTACTTTTTTCTAAATCTAAAAAAGTTGCATATACATTGTCAAAAACATCTCTTCTTGTAATTTTTGCAAATTTATCTTTTTGTAAACTATCTATACTTAAATTAACAGCGTTTATATTAAACGTTTCTAGTTTTGGTATGTATTTTGAAATTAACGCGCCATTAGTTGTAATATTAATTTCATTTAATTTATCATTAAAAGATAAAGATTCTAAAAAATTTACAAAATCTTTTCGAACAAAAGGTTCGCCTCCTGTTAGTCTAACTTTATTAACACCCAATTCAGATAATACTCGAATAATTCGATACATTTCTTTATAGGAAAGTAACTCCTTTCTATCCACAATATCAATGCCTTTAGCAGGCATACAATATTGGCATCGTAAATTACATCTATCTGTAATTGCTAAACGTAAATACGATATTCTTCTTCCAAACTTATCCGTTAATTTCTGCATTATTATACTATTTTACCGCTTTTTAAAACTACTAAAAGGTCATTTAAAAATGAATTGCAAAGATACAATTTTAAGAGGTTTTTATTTGTAACAAAAATCATTAAAAAAAACAAAATTATTTAAGCTTACAGTTGCCCTAAATAATCGATTTTATTTCTATAAAGTTTAACAACTCCTTGTGTTTCTAATTTTTTAAGAGTTCTAGAAATAGCTTCTCTGGTAACTTTTAAATCACGAGCTATATCAAAATGCTTAATTTTAATTGTTTTGATTTTTGTATACTCTATAATGTGTTTTAAATATTTTACAATTCTTTCATCTAAACTTGTAAAAGCAAGGTTGTTTATTGTTTCTATTAAACGTGAAGTTTGCTGTTGATTTAATTGTAAATAATATGCACGCCAAGATTCGTATTTATGAAACCATGTGTTTACTATTTTTGCTGGAATAGAAATATAAGTAACTTTAGTCATAGCTTCTAATCGAATTTCACTAATTTGATTTTCTAAAGCATATGTTAAGGTTATTGCACTAGTTTGATTTTCTCCTAAAAAGTGTATAAAAATTCCGTTCCCTTTTCCATCACGTCGTTTAACTTTTACAATGCCAGAAATAATTATAGGAATAAAATTAATTTCCCTTCGAATTTCAACTAAAATTTTATCGGGTTCCGCTTTTTTTAATATTCCAATAGACGAAAGTTCATCCAACAATTTATTTTCAAATTGATTATAAAAATTGCTATTTAAAATTTTGTCTAACTTCATATTATTACAAATTTAGACAAACTTTTGATAAAAAAATTATAAAAGTAGATTTGATTTAATGCGGAATTCTATCTTTAAGCAAACCGTATAAAAATGCTCCAATGGTTGCGCCTAAAATTACTACTAAAATGGAAACCACACCTTTACCAACAAGAACAAACATTGGCCCTGGACATGCTCCTGCAAGAGCCCAACCTAAACCAAAAAGAGTTCCTCCTAATAAATTTCTATATAACCCCCTTTTTTTAGGGCGAACATGAATTTCCTCGCCTTTAAAAGTTTTAACAACTTTTTTACGAAATAAAAACATACTTACTATACCAATAGCAACTGCCGAACCAATTATTCCATACATATGAAATGATTGAAATTTAAACATTTCATAAATTCTATACCATGAAATTATTTCTGCTTTGCTCATTACTATTCCAAAAAGGATACCTACTAAAAAAAATTTAATGTATTTCATATCCGATATTTTTAAAATAGCATTGGTAAAATAAACCAAGTCATTATTAAACCTCCAATAAAAAAACCTATTACTGAAATTACCGAAGGTATTTCTAGATTACTCAATCCAACAATTGCGTGTCCAGATGTACATCCTCCAGCCCAACGAGCTCCAAAACCAACCATTAAACCTGCAATAAGTAATGTTAAAAACCCTTTTAAAGTAAGCATCGTATCTATACTAAAAATTTCATCAGGTAAGTAAGTTGATCCTGCATTTTTAATCCCAATATCCGCTAAGTCTTTAACTGTTTGTGGATTTATAGCAACAGCATCACTTACTGTTAGCCAATTTGAAGCAATAAAACCTCCTGTAATTGCACCTGCAACAAACATTAAATTCCACTTGTTCTGTTTCCAATCAATTTTAAAATAATCAGTAATTTTTCCTGCACCTCCAATGGCACAAAAGGTTTCTAAATTTGAAGACACTCCAAATCGTTCACCAAAATAAAAAAGCAAAAACATTACCAAGGCTATAATTGGCCCTGCAACATACCACGCCCAAGGTTGTAGAATAAAATCCATATGATATTATTTAGTTAGTAAATTAAAAAATACCGGAGTAATTTATAACTAAAATTCTAATATTTCAATTTTATTTCGATGCAATTTTATTTTTCCTTCATTTTCCAGCTGTTTTAACAACCTGGAAATTACCACTCTAGAAGTATGTAAATCGTATGCAATATCTTGGTGAGTTGTAGTTAAGGAAGTATCTCTCATTATTTGAGCTCTATCCATTAGATACTTATAAAGACGTTCATCCATTTTCATAAATGCTAACGTATCTATAGTTTCCATCATTTCATTTAATCTAACATTGTAACTGTCAATAACAAAATTTCTCCATGATTTATATTTAACTAACCATTCATCTAGCTTTGCTACTGGTAAAAAAATAATTTCTGATTCTTTCTCGGCTATTGCTCTAATTCCGCACTTTTTATGTGATAATGCACTAGAAAATGAACTAGCACAAGTGTCTCCTCTTTCTAAAAAGTACAATAATATCTCGTCACCATTTTTGTCTTCCCTAACAATTTTTATAGCGCCATCTAATAATAATGGTACTCCAACCATTTTATCGCCTAAATCAACTAATAATTCGTTTTCTCGTAGTTTTTTGTATGTTCCTACCTGTACAATCTCTTCAATTAATTCGTCTTCAAATACAAACGAAAAATAGTTATTTAACTTTTCCCTCATCTTTTAAATATTTTAATATTTTGGCCGTGGCTCCGGTTCTTTCTTCTACATATTTTTTAGCAGTATTTCCTGCTAATTCTCTTGTTTCATTTTGCAAAAATATTTTTTTTAAATGTAAGGATAATTTTTCAGAATTATTTGCTACAAAACAAGATTTACTTTCTACTAATTCAACTGCTTCTTTAAACTTATTATAATTAGGACCTATTATTATTGGAACTCCAAAAGTAGCTGGCTCTAAAACATTATGAACCCCTGTTTTAGTATACCCTCCGCCTACATATGCAATAGTTGCATAACTATAAATTTTAGTTAAAATACCTATGGTATCTACAATAAAAACTTGAAAATCCTGTAAGTTTTTTCCCTTCATTTCTGAGTATAAAACAACTGACTTTTTTATTTCATTTTTTAATTTCTGAATATCTTGTGGATGTATGTTATGCGGAGCAATAATAAATTTTTCATTATTTAATGATTCTTTGTTTATGTAATTTACTAACATTATTTCATCATCTTTCCAAGTGCTTCCTGCAACTAAAACTTTACTGTTGTTTTTAAATTCATTTATAAATTTAAGTTCGTTATTTTGATTGGTAATTTCAAAAACTCTATCAAATCTAGTATCGCCGCTTAACTTTACATTATTAAAATTTATTGAATTTAATAATCGTTTTGAATTTTCATCTTGAACAAAAAATTGTGTAAATGCTTTTAAAGATTTTCGCATCCAACTTCCATAAAATTTAAAAAATACCTGATTTTCTCTAAAAATTCCTGAAATTAATAAGGTTTTTATATTTCGCTTTTTGAGTTCTTTTAAATAATTTGGCCAAAATTCATATTTAACAAAAAACGCTAATTCAGGATGAATTATATCTAAAAATAATTGAACATTTTTTTTGGTATCTAATGGCAAGTAACAAACAACATCTGCAATTTTATAATTTTTTCTAACTTCATACCCGGACGGAGAAAAAAAAGTAACCACAATTTTTAGTTTTGGGTTTTCTTTTTTAATTCGTTCAATAATTGGTCTGCCTTGTTCAAATTCTCCTAATGAGGCACAATGAAACCAAAAAACATCATCATTTTTAGAAATTGCTTGTTTTAGCTTAAAAAAAGTTTCTTTTCTTCCCTTTACAAAAAGACTTATTTTACTATTGAAAATAGCTATAATTCTCAACAAAAACTGAACAAGGGTAACTACTATATTATATAAAAAGTACATGGAGAACAAAGGTACAAAATAGCCAATAAAAAACTCCTAAACATTTAAGTTTAGGAGTCTAAAAATTATCAATATTTATTTATTAAGCTTCAAAAGGCTCAATAGAAACAAATGATTTATCGTCTTTTCTTTTTTGGAATTTAACCAACCCATCTACTTTTGCATGTAAAGTGTGGTCTTTACCCATATAAACATTATCTCCTGGATGATGTTGTGTTCCTCTTTGGCGTACAATAATATTACCTGCAATTGCAGCTTGACCACCAAATATTTTAACTCCAAGTCGTTTAGATTCTGATTCTCTACCGTTCTTCGAACTTCCTACTCCTTTTTTATGTGCCATGATATTATGGTTTTAAATTGTACTTTATTTTTTTAACGCTTCAATTAATTCGCTTTTCTTTAAAGAAGTGTATCCTGAAATACCTTTTTCTTTTGCTAAAGCTTTTAATTCCGCAACTGTTTTTGATCCTAAATCATCAGAACTTGTTTTTTCAACAGTTTCTGCTTTTGGTTCTTCTTTTTTAGTTGCAGCTTTTTTAGTTGCTTTTTTCTTAGCACCACTTGCAGCAATACTTTGAATTTGGATTTCAGTAAAAGATTGTCTGTGACCATTTTTTACTCTGTATCCTTTTCTTCGTTTCTTTTTAAAAACGATTACTTTATCACCTTTTAAGTGACCTAAAATTTTAGCCGTTACTTCGGCTCCTTCTATAGCTGGGGCGCCAACTGTTACTGCACCTTCGTTATCTAAAAGAAGAACTTTATCAAAAGAAACTTTTGCTCCTTCTTCTTCTTGTAAACGATGTACAAAAACTTTTTGGTCTTTTGCTACTTTAAACTGCTGCCCTGCTATCTCTACAATTGCGTACATAAGTCTTGTTTTATTCGCTTTATTAATAATTTACTAACCTTTTAATTAAGGCGGGTGCAAATATAAGTTTTTTTCTTTGTTTTAGCAAAACAAAATTACACTTATAAACATACTATTTTAAACAGGTTAACTATTTAATATACTAATAATTAGTTAAATATTATAAAACCTCATGTTCTTTGTTAAAAGTTTAATAAATTTGAACCGTTTATTGCTATGAAATCTATTTTGCTCCAATTAATATTGCAATTTCATTTTCAAAGTTGTAACACATAATCAATAAAAGCGTCTTATACGCAATAATATTTAACCTAACGTAATTAACTATGAGAAAAACATTTTTTTTAAGTATTTTAAGCCTACTTTTAAGCTTGGGTGTATTCGCCCAAAAAGTAGCTTTTGAAGAATACAATTTAAGTAATGGTTTACATGTAATTTTACATCAAGACAATACAGCTCCTGTAGTAACCACCTCTGTAATGTACCATGTTGGTTCTAAAGACGAAGTTGTTGGCAGAACAGGATTTGCACATTTTTTTGAACACCTTTTATTTGAAGGAACAAAAAACATAAAAAGAGGGGATTGGTTTAAAATTGTTTCTGCTAATGGCGGAACCAATAATGCAAACACTACACAAGACAGAACGTATTACTACGAAGTTTTTCCATCAAATAATTTAAAATTAGGATTATGGATGGAATCTGAACGAATGATGCATCCTATTATTAATCAAATAGGAGTTGACACTCAAAATGAAGTTGTTAAAGAAGAAAAAAGATTACGAGTTGACAATTCTCCTTATGGACAATGGACTTCACAAGTTTTCAAAAACTTATTTAAAAAACATCCTTACCGTTGGACAACAATTGGAGCTATGGCAGATTTAGATGCTGCTACTTTAGAAGAATTTAGAGCTTTTAACAAAAAATACTATATTCCTAATAATGCGGTATTAGTTGTTTCTGGAGATTTTGAACTTGCTTCCACAAAAAAACTAATTAAAGAGTATTTTGAACCTATTCCTTCAGGTAAAAAAGTTACACATCCTTCTATTAAAGAAGAACCTATAACTAAAGAAATTAAAACTACTTTTTACGATCCAAACATACAAATACCTGCAGTTTTTACAGTGTATAGAACTCCTGCAATGACCACAAGAGATGCTAGAGTTTTAGATATGATTTCAGATATTTTAAGCGGAGGTAAAAGTTCAAGATTATATAAAAAATTAGTTAATGACGATAAAAAAGCGCTTCAAATTGCAGCATTTAATTATTCTTTAGAAGATTATGGTGCTTATATTGTATTAGCACTTCCATTAGGAAAAACTTCTTTAGATGATTTAACAAATGACATAAATAAAGAAATTGTAAAACTACAAACCAATTTAATTTCCGAAAAAGAACTTCAAAAATTAAGAAACAAATTCGAAAATAACTTTGTAAATTCTAACGCAAGTGTAGAAGGAATTGCAAACTCTTTGGCTAGATATTACTTACTTTATGGAGATGCTAATTTAATAAATACCAAAATTAATATATACAACTCTGTTACCAGAGAAGAAATTAGAGACGTTGCTAAAAAATATTTAAATCCTAATCAACGATTAGTATTAGATTATTTACCAAAAAAAGATAAAGAATAAAAATACCAATTATGAAAAACAAAATAGTAACCGTTATTACCATATTTTTAATAACATTTTCTGTATCTGCTCAAATAGACAGAACCATACAACCAAAACCAGGACCTGCCCCAAAAATAAATATTGGAAAGCCAGAAACCTTTGAATTAAAAAATGGTTTAAAAGTATTAATTGTAGAAAACCATGTACTTCCTAGAGTTTCTGCTACTTTAACCATTAACAACAATTTAATTTTTGAAGGCGATAAAGCTGGAGTTAGTAACTTAACAGGTAGCTTATTAGGAACCGGAACCAATAACATTAATAAAGATGCATTTAATGAAGAAGTAGATTATTTAGGTGCTAACATTAATTTTTCTAGTCAAAGTGCTAGTATGAGATCTTTATCTAAATATTTTCCACGAGTATTACAATTAATGGCTGATGCAGCTTTACATCCTGTTTTTACACAAGAAGAATTTGATAAAGAATCCGCTAAATTAATTGAAAATTTAAAAAGTGGTGAAAAAAGCGTAAGTAGCATTGCAAACAGAGTAGAAAGTGCTTTAGCATATGGTAAAAATCATCCTTATGGAGAATTTTCAACGCCAAAATCTGTAAAAAATGTAAACTTAAACGATGTTAAAAACTTCTACAACACCTATTTTAAACCAAATAATGCATATTTAGTAATTGTAGGAGATGTTAATTTAAAAGAAGTTAAAAAATTAGTAAAAAAAGATTTTTCTGATTGGAAAAAAGGAACACTTCCAGCTTATAATGTACCAGCAGTTAATAATGTTCCAAAAACTGAAATAGATTTTGTAAACATGCCAAATGCGGTTCAGTCAAATATAGCAGTAGTAAATTCAGCAAACTTAAAAATGAGTAGTCCTGATTATTTTGCTGTAAAATTAGCAAACTACATTCTTGGTGGAGGTGGCGAAGGTCGTCTATTTTTAAATTTACGTGAAGATAAAGGTTATACTTATGGTGCTTATTCAAGCATCTCAAGTGATGAAAAAACTTCTGCTTTATTTTCTGCATCTGCCCAAGTTAGAAATATGGTTTCTGATAGTGCCGCAGTTGAATTTGTAAAAGAAATTAATAAAATTAGAAATACTAAAGTAACTGATGATGAACTTAGAATTGCTAAAGCTGCTTATACAGGGAGTTTTGTAAGAAACGTTGAAAAACCAGCTACTATAGCAAGATATGCCTTAAATATCAGAAGAAATAATTTACCTGATAATTTTTATGAATCATATTTACAAAATATTAATAAAGTTACTGTAGATGATATTCAACGAGTTGCACAAAAATATTTTAGCGCAGATCATGCTAGAATAATTGTTGTTGGGAAAGCTTTAGACGTACTTCCAAACTTAGAGAAACTTCCTTATAAAATAAACTATTTTGACAAGGAAGCTAATAAAACAAGTAAACCAGATCTTTCAAAACCTATTCCTGCGGGAGTAACAAAAGAAACCGTGTTAAATCATTATTTTAATGCAATTGGAGGTGTAGATAAAATTAAAAGCATAAAATCTACCTTAGTTACTTATGAAGCAACTGCAATGGGAAACACAGTTCAAAGTACTGAAAAAAGAACTGCAGATAAATATGCTAACGAAACTAGTATGGGAGGAAATGTTGTTGCAAAAATTATTATGACCAAAGATGGAGTAACTATGAATAAACAACCTCTTCCTGAAGCAATGGCAAAAGATATGACTAGCAATTTAGGAACTTTTTTAGAGTTAGGTTTATTACAAAATGAAAATTCTAAATTAACTGGTATAGAACCTATTGATGGTAAAGACGCATACGTAATTACTACTAAAGGTGATGTTGTTTCTACTTCCATCTATTTTGATGTAAAAACTGGTTTAAAAGTTAAAGAATCTCAAACTGTTACTATGGGTGGAAGAACACAAACCCAAGCAGCTAGTTTTAGCGACTATAAAGACTTTAATGGTGTTAAATTTGCAGGTGTTAAAACTGCAAAAGTAGGACCACAAAACGTTACTTTTAAATTAATAAATGCTAAAGTTGATGAAGGTGTTACTGATGCTGACTTTCAATAATATTTATAATATATATTTTATTAAATGCCTCTTTTTAGAGGCATTTTTTATTTAGATTTAGATTTGTTTTTATTTACTAAATAAACGCCAAATAAAATAACCAACCCTGCAACAAATTGAACGAAAGATATTTTTTCACCATCTAAAATTCCCCAAGTAATTGCTACTATTGGTATTATATATGTTACAGAGGAAGAAAATATTGGTGTGGTAATTTGTACTAATTTGTTAAACATAATTTTAGCCAATGCTGTGCCAAAAACCGATAAAATAGTCATGTAAACCATTGCCATTATATTTGCATGTGTTGGCTGAAAAGTTTCAAAAAATTGAGTATTCCACAAAATAATAAATGCAGGAATAATCATTAAAACAAAATTTGCTACAGCAATTGCAATTGCATCTATATCCTGTAAATATTTCTTTAATATATTTACATTCAAAGCATAACCAACAGAGGCAATTAAAATTAAAATAGCATAAAAATAATTTTGATTTGGATGTAATTCTGCTCCTTTTAAAATTAATAATATTGTACCTGCCAAACCAATAAAAACACCAAGTGCTTGACGTTTAGTAAAACCAATACCAAAAAATAATGCCCCAAAAATTAAAGTGTTTAATGGCGTAAATGAATTTAAAATTGAAGCTATAGAACTATCTATTTTATCAATTCCATAGGCGAATAAGAAAACAGGAAAAAATGTACCTAATAATGCATTTAACAGTAAATAATACCATTGTCTTTTTGTTAGGTTTAAAATTCTTTTAAACCCAATAGCCATTAAAAAAACTGCAGTTATAATAATTCTAAAAGCTCCAACTTGCATAGGTGTTAATCCTAACAACGCTTTTTTCATTAAAATAAAAGAACTTCCCCAAATTAAGGAAAGCACTATTAAATAAATCCACTTTAAGTCTTTTTGTTCTATTTTCATCTTAAAAAATGCAAAATTCGGATAAAAATTCGGAATAGAAGGTATAAGTTTATACATTCGCAAAAAAAATCAAAATAAAAACATCATGAAAAAAATAATCACATTGTTACTTCTAACTTCTTTTATTGTTTCATGCGGAAACAAAAAAGAGTCCTTAAACAAGGAAAAAGCGACCACAAAAAAAGAACAAGTTGCTGCAAATTTAAAAAGTATTGAAGTTAATATTGAAGGTATGACCTGTGAAATTGGTTGTGCTCGCACTATTCAATCTAAATTATCAAAAGTAGATGGCGTAACCTATGCCAAAGTAAATTTTGACGCTAAAAAAGGAATTTTCACTTATGATTCTAATAAATTAAGTAAAAACGACATTGTTCAAAAAATAAATGGAATTGCAGGTGGAGATTTATATAAAGCCACCAAAACCACTGATATAGACTCAATTATAAAAAAAAATAATTAACTAAATTGTTTTTTCTACAATAAATTTATTGTTAATTTGTTATAAATAAAAATCAATCAAATTTATCCAAATGAAACAAATTAAATTTTTAATAGCAGTTGCTTTAATAAGTATTATTGCTATATCATGTAAAGACGTGAAAAAAAGCGACGTGAAAGACGCTGTTAAAACCAATGTTGAAACAGTTAAAGAAGCTGTTGATAGTACTTCAAATACTGTAAAAGAAGCGGCTGAAGATGCTTCAAAAACAATAGATAGCGTTGCTACTAAAGTAAAAGAAACTTCAGAAGAAGTAAAAAAAGACGTTAAAGATGGTGTTGAAGCTGTAAAAGAAGCAGTTAAAAACTAATTTTCTTAAAAAAATAAAAAAGCCTCAATTATTATAATTGAGGCTTTTTTTATGCTTTAAATTTTCTTGTATTAAAGAATAGGAAAAGTATACTCATAAAAAACAACAATCCAACAAGTTGATGAGTTACTCCTAAAACTAGCGGAATTTCACCTTGTACATTTAAAACCGTTAATATTCCTAATGTAAGTTGAACCAATACTAGCGCTAGTGGAAACTGTATCCATTTTTTTTGATTATTACTCACTACATCTTTTAATTTAAAAAATAGTATAATGGTTAGCGTAACCAGTAAATATGCTAAAAAACGATGTGTAAATTGTATTAGTGCAGGCGCAAATAAATAGCTATCATAATTAATCATATTTCCAAAATTCCAGTTAGATGAACTTTTTAAAACTGCAGGAATAAACTCACCATTCATATCTGGCCAAGAAGGATAATATAATCCTGCTTTCATACCTGACATTAATCCTGCAAAAATCATTTGTAAAAAAGCTACTCCCAAAACAATAGTAACAAATTTATGTTGCTTTATTTTTTTATTAAGCCCAAAATTATAAACATCTGCAATAGTTTTTATCATAGCAGTTATAACAAATATGGCTAATATAAAATGTAAAGTTAGTTTATAAGCATTCACCCAAGGTCTATTTACAAAACCACTTAGTACCATAATCCAACCTGCTGAAGCTGTTAAAATAGTTAGCAAAATAACCACAACTAATCTTTTTATTAAATAAGAATTTATCTGCTTTTTAAATACAAAAATTATAAATGGAATTAAAAATATAAATCCTAAAGTACGCACCCAAAGACGATGAAAATACTCCCAGAAATAAATAAATTTAAAATTTTGTAAAGTAAAGGAAGAATTTAATTTATGGAATTGTGGGGTTTGTTTATAAAGTTCAAACTCATGAATCCATTCAGAATGGTTTAAAGGCGGAATAACTCCAGTTATAACATCCCATTTAGTTATAGATAAACCTGACCCTGTTAATCTGGTTATACCTCCTAAAATAACTTGACCTACTAACATTACCAAGCCAATAATTAACCAAATTCTAATTGTTTTTGTGTATTTATAATTATTTTTCTTCATTTTTCCACCTTAAAGTTTCTATTAAATGGGTAACATCTTTTTCAATATATTTTATAGCGGGTAAAATAGAGTCATAGTTAGGTTTTGCATAAAAATACAAAGCTCCTTCTAATACATTTTTAACGCTATCAGTTGCGCTAAACTGAAGATTTGACGCTACGTTTCCTTCTACATTATATAATTTAGCAAATACTTTATTTTTGTAATCTTCATAAGATACATCATTAATTGCATCGGCTTTTTTAGCATGCTTAAACGTAAATTTTACAACTTCATTTAATATATCATTCAAATTATTATCCGCTTTACGATAGGTAATATATAATGTTGCCTTTAATTTAGGATATTGAATGGTTGCCCAGCAATTATCCTTTTCTGTAAGTTTTACATTATTAGAAATTTCAAATTCATAAGGGCAATTATTCTTTATTTTATGATAGGTAGTTGCTGGATATTGTAAATTTAGATAAGCCTTTGGCTTTGGTAATGTTGTATTATTATTACAAGAACCTAAAAAGCCTATTATTAAAATTAAAATTAGCTTACTTATTAAATTCTTCATTAAAATTAATTTGGATTATTAATAGTTACTTTAACTTGTTTAATTCTTTTGTTATCCATGGATTCAATTTTAAAACTGAATTGATGAAATTTTATGATTTCGTTTTTTTTAGGAAATTTTCCATGAATTTCTAATATAAAACCTGCAATTGTTTCTGATTCTCCTTTGTTTTCTTCAATATTTGATGAATCTTCTAATTCAATAATTTTATAGAAATCTTTTAAATTGGTTTTTCCTTCAAATAAATAATTATTTGCGTCAAGTTTAGAGTACGATAAATCGTCATCATCAAATTCATCACTTATATCTCCAACTATTTCTTCAATTACATCTTCTAAGGTAATTATACCACTTGTTCCTCCGTATTCATCAACTACAATTGCCAAATGATTTTTCTTTTCTTGAAATTCTTTTAATAAATCATCTAGTTTTTTATTTTCAGGAATAAAATAAGGCTCTCTTAATAAGTTTTGCCAATTAAAATTTTTCTTATTTAAATGTGGTAATAAATCCTTTGTATATAAAATACCTATAATTTCATCTACACTATCCTCATAAACTGGATTTCTGGAAAATCCTTTTTTAACAATTTTATCTAAAACATCTTCGTACTTTTCATCTTTTCTTAGAGCAAAAATATCTATACGAGGCGTCATAATCTGGTTAGTTTCGGTATTTCCAAAACTTACAATACCTTGTAAAATTTTTTGATCGTTTTTTGTAGTATTTTCTATAGTAGTAATTTCTAATGCTTGCGATAAATTTTCGACAGATAAATTAGATTTTTTATTTCCTAATCTATTTTCAACTATTGATGTTAATCCCATTAAAGGCAAGCTTACCACGCTTAATATAGAATTTAAAACTTTAAGCGGAATTGCCATGAATATGGCAAATTTAAGCGATTTTCTTGTTGCATAAATTTTAGGCAAAACTTCCCCAAACAATAAAATTAAAAAAGTTACTAAAACTACTTCAACTAAAAATTTAACAATTTCAGAATTAATACCTGAAAACAAAATATTACCAACGTACGCAAAAATTAAAACAATTAAAATGTTTATAAAATTATTTAAAATTAAAATAGTTGCTAATAATTTTTTTGGTTTACGTAACAAATTTGGTACAGTATTTTCTGCTGATGATTTAGATTCTGAAGCTTTATTTAAATCTGATTGTGACAAGGAAAAAAAAGCAACTTCAGCACCTGAAATTAAGGCAGATAGTAACAATAGCAATACTAAAATTAGTATACTTGCTATAAACCAATAATTTATATTTAATGTAGAAAAAAAATCTAAAAATGCGGGTTCAGAATCCAAATTTATAGGTCTTTAATTAAACTTAAAATGGTAAATCATCATCATTATCAGAATCATTTACTGGAGGTTCAGGTTTTAAGGCTTCACTTTTATTTGTTGGAGTTTGAGGCATTGGAGCATTTAAATCATTTTTAGTAGTTAAAAATGTCATATCTACTACATGAATTTCTGTAGTGTATCTTTTAGAACCATCTTCTGCTTGCCATTGACGCGTTTTAATACGTCCTTCACAATATACTTTATCTCCTTTTTTTAAGTATTTTTCACAAATTTCAGCAAGTTTATTTCTAACTACAATATTATGCCATTCGGTAGTGGTAACTTTCTCTCCTGTTTGTTTGTTGGTATAGGTTTCATTAGTAGCTAAAGGAAATCTTCCAATAGAACTTCCTCCTTCAAAATAGTGCATTTTTACTTCATCTCCCAAATGTCCTATTAAAATTACTTTATTGATTGTACCAGCCATTTTTTAGTTTTTAAATAGTACTCAAAAGTACTAATTTTTTTAAAAGTTAATAAATTCATTGATAAAATTATCAATTAATAAAGGTACAGGATATTTTTTAATTGTTTCCCACGAATAAGAAATTTTATTAGAGTCGTTAGTTTTTACAATCCAAAATTTTGCATAAATATGCTGATGCGATAATTTGTGTGGTTTTACTATATTATTAAATAACTTAATTGTCTGGTTTTCTGAATTACAAATTTTTAAAAATTCCTTATGATTTATTAGTTTGTTTTCGTCAATTTCTTCCGTAGTTTCTATTAATGGGAATTGATATAAATTTTTCCAAATTCCACTTGTTCTTTGTTCTAATACAGTTTTATTTGTTGATGTTTTAAAAACTAAATAATTAAAATATCTTGTTTTAATTTTTGTTTTTTTCTCTTTAACAGGCAATTTTTCTACTTCATTTTTTGATAATGCAAAACAACTATCCCTTAATATACAATCGCTACATTTCGGTTTTTTTGGTGTACAAACTGTTGCTCCAAACTCCATAACTGCTTGGTTAAAATTACCAGGATTTTCAGAATCTATGAGGTTTTGAGCAAGTAATTTAAATTCTTTTATTCCTTTAGAGGAATTAATTGCTATAAAAATTCCAAAATAACGAGCCAATAAACGATATACATTTCCATCTACTACTGCTGTTTTTTCATTATTACATATAGATGCTATTGCTGATGCGGTATAATCTCCAACACCTTTTAATTTTAGCAACTCATTATAGGTAACCGGAAATTCACCATTTAATTCATTAACTATATATTGTGCAGAAAAATGTAAATTTCTAGCTCTGGAATAATATCCTAAACCTTGCCATAATTTTAAAACCTCTTCTTCTGGTGCTTTTGCTAAGCTAAAAATTGTTGGAAATTTTTGTATAAACTTAAAATAATAGGGTAATCCTTGGTTAACTTTTGTTTGTTGCAAAATTATTTCTGACAACCAAATGTTATACGGATTTTTAGTGTTTCGCCAGGGTAAATCTCTTTTGTTAGCTAAGTACCAGTGTATTAAAGAATTAGAAAAATTCATCATTATTATTAGTATTTTGCAATATTACAAGTTTTAATCAATTAAATTTTAATGAATTAACTTTTTAAATTCGATTTATATATCCTATATTTGCCGTCTTAATTTTAGTATAACAATATATAATTTATATAAGAAATGACGAAAGCAGAAATCGTATCGAGTATTTCAGACAAATCTGGGATTGAAAAAGCGGATGTTTTAGCTACAGTTGAAGCATTTATGGAAGAGGTTAAAAGTTCTTTAGAAAAGGGAGACAATGTTTATTTAAGAGGTTTTGGTAGTTTTATTATTAAAACAAGAGCTGAAAAAACAGGTAGAAATATTTCAAAAAATACTACTATAAAAATTCCTGCTCACAATATTCCTGCATTTAAACCTGCAAAAGTTTTTGTTGAAGGTGTTAAAAGCAACGTTGAAGTTCAATAAACACAACAATATTATTAACGTAAAATAACATTTTATTATGCCAAGTGGTAAAAAAAGAAAGAGAACTAAAATCTCTACTCACAAACGTAAAAAAAGAGCTAGAGCTAATAGGCACAAAAAGAAAAAGTAAGCATTGCTTACTTTTTCTTTCATTTTAAAAGTTCATTGAAATAGATAATTACATACTAAATTTGTAATTATTGTTGGGTATTAAAAAAATCCTGTTAAAAAATTATTTATAAATAGTTCAAACTAAAAATTTGAACACAAAAACAATACAGAGTGAAAACAGAATTAATAATTAGATCAAATTCCTCTGATATTGATTTCGCCTTATTAAAAGACGGTAAATTAACAGCACTTAATACAGAATCAAACGAAAATAAATTTTCAGTAGGCGATATTTTTATCGCTAAAATTGGGAAAGTACTTTCGGGTTTAAACGCTTCATTTGTTAACGTAGGTTACGCAAAAGACGGGTTTTTACATTATCATGATTTAGGTGCACAATTACTATCACTTAATAAATTTATAAAAGGTGTTAGCACAGGTAAAATTAAAGATTACACTTTAAAAAATTTTAAATTAGAAAACGATATTGACAAAAATGGAAGTATCGCTGATGTACTAAAATCAGGTCAAAAAACATTAGTACAAATTGTTAAAGAGCCTATTTCAACCAAAGGACCTCGTTTAAGTTCTGAGATATCTATAGCTGGTAGATTTATGGTATTAGTTCCTTTTTCAAACAGAGTTTCTGTATCACAGAAAATAATAAACATAGAAGAAAAAGAACGTTTAAAAAGATTAATTACAAGCATTAAACCCAAAGGTTTTGGAGTTATTATTAGAACTGTTGCCGAAAATAAAAAAGTAGCAGAACTAGATAAAGATATACAAAACTCATTAGATCGTTGGATTGTAATGTGCAAAAAAATTAAATCTATAAAAGCAGATCAAACTCCTGTAAAAGTTTTAAGTGAATTAAATAGAGCTTCTTCAATTTTAAGAGATGTTTTTAATGATTCCTTTACCAATATAGTAGCAAACGACGAAACCTTATTTTTAGAAATAAAGGAATACTTGCAAGAAATTGCTCCTACAAAAGAAGGAATTGTAAGTTTATATAAATCACAAGTTCCTATTTTTGAAAAATTTGGCATTGAACGTCAAATCAAAACTTCTTTTGGAAAAACTGTTTCCATGAGTAAAGGCGCTTATTTAGTTATAGAACATACAGAAGCACTTCATGTAATTGATGTAAATAGCGGAAATCGCTCAAATAAAACATCATCTCAAGAAGATACTGCTTTAGAAGTTAATTTAATTGCTGCTTCAGAAATTGCTCGCCAATTACAGCTAAGAGATATGGGAGGAATTATTGTGGTAGATTTTATTGATATGCAAACTGCGGAAAACAGACAAAAATTGTTTGAACATTTAAAAACAGAAATGGCATTTGATAAAACAAAACATAAAATATTACCGCCAAGTAAATTTGGCTTAGTACAAATTACCAGACAACGAGTTAGACCTGAAATGGTAATTAAAACATCTGAACCAAATCCGAGTGGAAATGGAGAAGTTGAAGCTCCAATTGTGTTAATTAACACAATTTCAGCTGAGTTAGATAAGTTAGTTCATAACAAACAATATAAAAAGATAGTTTTAAATACACATCCTTTTATAGAGGCTTATTTAAAAAAAGGGTTGCCATCTATTCAACAAAAATGGTTTACCAAATATAAAAAGTGGATTAAAATTTTACCAAGAGATGCTTACCAATATTTAAGATTTGATTTTACTGATAATAACGGTAAAATACTTAAATAAGGCATTACAATATCAAAAAAAATAGTCCTGCAAATAATTGCAGGGCTTTTTTTAAAACCAATACCCAACGTTAAAATACCAATACTTTTCTTTATGGTCTGGAGACCAAGCGTAATTTATTTCTATTGGACCTAAAAAAGTATCTAACCCATAACCAATCATATAACCAGATTTGGTGTTTTCAAACAGTCTTCCTCCATTAAATATATCTTTTTCAACTCGTGCATAGTTTGCCGTAGTCATTAAATAATTTTTAGGTAAAAATTCATATCTAAGCGTTAAACCTGTTTTTAAAAACGAATTTCCATTAAGTTCTGCAAAATCATATCCATAGAATGGAACAAATTTATTTATAAAATTTTCGCCATAACCTCCTAAATTATAATCTAAAACTCTATTCTCATTTTCTCCTAATGTAATACCTGCTTCTGAAACAATATGTGCGGTTAATTTATTAAAAAAAGTATGAGCTAAACCAATTTTTCCTTTTAACTGAGAAAAAGGTTTAAAAGTAAAATGAACTAATTCAAAATCACTACGATAATCCGATGAAGTTAAATGCCACCTAAAATTAGCATTTAAATAAAACCCTTTCTTTTGAAAATATTTTTTATCATAAGTATCTATTTTAATAGAAGCGATTAAGTTTAAATAATCTGATTTTTCAAAATATCCTCTACTTACATTTGAGGAAATAGTATCTAATGCGGCAATAGTTTCTGTGTATGCTTTTATATTTTTATGTTCGGCACCTATTTCAATTGCAAACTTTCTATTAAAAACAGTTTGTACATAAATTTGGTTCGTAAAATCTTCATAATTTAAGCTGATTTTATTCACATTAGCTTCGTTAAAATTAACATCAGCTTGAAAGTTATTGTATCTTGATCTAATTCCAAAACTCCAATAAAATCCGTTATCAATAAAATAATTTAGGTTATACCTTAAGTTATCTCCCAAAATAATATCTGTAGATAGCACATCATTTTTATTAAGTACATGCTTAGATGTTATATTTACTAAAACGCCTGTTTTATATAAATCATCATAATGAATACCGAATTTCAAATAATTAGAAATTTCGTTTTCTTTTACTTTAAATTGTACGATTTCTCCATCACCATCTTTTAATAAATTATATTGAATAGATTCAAAATTACCCGTTGCGGTAATATTATTAATACAACTTTCTAGTTTTTCATAGTTAGTAGAATCTTGCCTTTTTATATTTAATTTACCAAGCATATATGCTCTAGTATAATTTTTGTTACCTGTTACTTCAATTTTTTTAATAACAAATTTTCGCTTAAAATTATTTTTAAGTATTGGTTTTGATTTTTTGATTTGCCGTTTAGCAATAGCTTTTAACTCTTTCATTTTTCCTCTTGCAGCACTATCTCCTTTTTTCATAATTTCATCTATTTTATCAAATGAAACTACATTAAAATCTTTAACATTTGGTTTTATTAGTACATCCACATAATTATGCTCTCCTTCATCATTTTTATTAATTTGAAAGCCAACAATTTGATTTAAAATTTTTATCGCAGAATCTAAATTTTCTTTTTTATCTAAACCATTTTGTGTGTCCACTCCAATTAAAACATCTGCGCCCATATTTTTAACTTCTTTTGCAGGAAAATTATCTACAATTCCTCCGTCGGTTAAAAGTTTCCCATTAATTTCTACTGGAGATAACAAGGTTGGAAAAGATCCGCTTGCTTTCATTGCTAAAGGTAAAAAACCCTTTCTCAAAATTTCCTCGTTTCCATTTTCTAAATTAGTAGCTATACATAAAAACGGAATTGGTAATTTATTAAAGTCGTTAATATTATTTACCTTTTGGGTTAATCTGGTAAGTAAATTAAGTAAATTTTGTCCACCAGACAAAGCTGCTGGGATTCCAACTTTTCTTTTTTTTATCGGCAAAACTAAAACGTATTTTTCACCATTTTCCTTTTCATAAAATGGTTTTGATTTACGAGGTAAATCACCAGAAAAAATTTGTTGATAATCTATTGATCTTAAAATGGAATCTAATTGTTTTGCATTGTAACCTGCTGCATACAAACCACCAACAATAGCTCCCATACTAGTTCCTCCAATATAATCAATTCTAACACCTGCTTCCTCCAAAACCTTAATGGCAGCAACATGAGCAACTCCTTTTGCTCCTCCTCCACTTAAAACTAAGCCTACTTTTATATCTTCTTTCTTTGGTTCATTTTGCGAAAACAAAGAAGCGCTAGAAATTATTAAAAGAAAAACTAAAAGTTTTTTCATATTTACTTTTTTTGATAATGTTCTATTATTTTTTGAGCACGATTTTTACCAACTATTTTTTCAATTTCAGTAAATGATGCTTGTTTAATTCTTTTAACGGATTTAAAATGTTTCATTAAAGATACAACTGTTTGCTTTCCGATACCAGAAATTTGATCTAATTCATTGGTTAATGCAGCTTTACTTCGTTTATTTCTATGATGCGTAATTCCAAACCGATGCGCTTCATCTCTCAGTCGTTGAATTATTTTTAAACTTTCAGAAGTTTTATCTAAATATAACGGAATAGGATCTTTTGGATAATAAATTTCTTCTAACCTCTTTGCAATTCCTATTATAGCAATTTTATTACGCAATCCTAAAACATCTAAACTTTTTACAGCGGAAGATAATTGTCCTTTACCTCCATCAATAACTATAAGCTGTGGCAAAGGTTGATCTTCTTCTTTTAAACGTTTATAACGCCTAAAAACTACTTCTTCCATAGAAGCAAAATCGTCAGGTCCAACTACAGTTTTTATATTGAAATGACGATAATCTTTTTTACTTGGTTTTCCGTTTTTAAAAACTACACAAGCGGCAACCGGATTGGTTCCTTGTATATTTGAATTGTCAAAACATTCAATGTGGCGAGGTTCGCTAGAAAGTTTTAAATCTTTTTTCATTTGAGCCATAATACGATTTACGTGCCTATCTGGATCAACAATTTTTATTTGTTTAAACCGCTCTTGTCGATAATATTTTGCATTTCGTATGCTTAACTCTACAATTCTTTTTTTATCTCCTAATTTAGGAATAGTTACTTTTATGTTTTCGCCTAAATCTACTTCAAACGGAACATAAATTTCTTTTGATTGTGAGTTAAATCGGGTTTGTATTTCTATAATAAAAAGTTCTAATAATTTTTTATCCGTTTCGTTTAACTTCTTTTTAATTTCTGTTGTATGCGATTGAATAATAGCTCCGTTTACTATTTTAAAAAAGTTTGCATACGCAAAACTTTCGTCTGAAATAAGCGAGAAAACATCCACATTGGTAATGGATGGATTTACTACTGTAGATTTTGCCTGATAATTTGCAAGTAAATCTATTTTATCCTTTATTTTTTGTGCTTCCTCAAACTCCATATTTTCAGCAAATTGATGCATCAAATCCTTAAATAGTAAAATGGATTGTTTAAAATTTCCTTTTATAATATTTCGTATTGCATCAATATCTTTTTTGTAATCTTGCTCTTTTTGCAATCCTTCGCAAGGACCTTTACAGTTCCCAATATGATAATCTAAACAAACTTTGTATTTCCGCGATTCAATATTTTTTTTACTTAAATAATAATTACAAGTTCGTAAAGAATAAAGTTCGTTTATTAAATCTAATAATGCTCGTGCTGTTCTAACAGAGGTGTATGGACCAAAATACTCGGAACCATCTTTAACAACATTTCTTGTTAAAAATATACGTGGAAATCTTTCTTTTTTTATGCAAATCCAAGGATATGTTTTATCATCTTTTAGTAAAACATTGTAACGAGGTTTATATTTTTTAATTAAGTTATTTTCTAATAAAAGTGCATCGGTTTCAGAATTAACAACGATGTGTTTTATGCTAGCAATTTTTTTTACAAGAACTCTGGTTTTGCCATTTTCATGGTTTTTAGTAAAATAAGAAGAAACTCTTTTTTTTAAATTTTTTGCTTTACCAACATATAAAATCACCTCATTTTTATCATAATATTGATAAACACCTGGTTGATTAGGAAGAGTTTGTATTTGTAATTTAAGATTCAATTAGCTTGTAAATTTAAAGTTTAAAAGTAATATTTATTTTTGGTTGAAAACAAATAACATTCTACAACTTTAACTTATTTTTTTAGATCAATCTAAAAATTATATATAGATTTGCCTAAATATTTGATTTATGAATTCATTTACAGAAGAAAATTATTTAAAAGCAATTTACAAGTTTAGCTTGGTTCATGAAAAAGGAGCTTCAACAAATTCAATTGCTAAAGCTTTAAATACAAAAGCTTCTTCTGTTACGGATATGCTTAAAAAATTAGCAATAAAAAACCTTATAAATTATAAAAAATATTATGGCGTTACCTTAACTGAAAAAGGAGAACAAATTGCCATTTCTATTATTAGAAATCACCGCTTATGGGAAGTATTTTTAGTAGACAAACTAAATTTTAAATGGGATGAAGTACACGATTTAGCAGAAGAATTAGAACATATTAAATCGGAAAAGTTGATTAATAATTTAGATTCTTTTCTAAATTTTCCTGCTCTTGATCCTCACGGAGATCCAATTCCAACTAAAAATGGAAAAATAAGAAGTGTTAAAATGATTAATTTATCTCAACTTACAATTAACGAAGAAGGAGTTTTTATGCATGTTAAAGATTCTTCTGATAAATTTCTAAAATATTTAAGTAAAAATAAATTAGAAATAGGCACAAAAATTAAAGTACTTGATAAGGAACCTTTTGACAATTCTTTTAAAATATCCTATAATAACCAACTATTAATTGTATCTGAAAACGTAGCTAAAAACCTATATCTTAAAAACTAATGCAAACTTATAATCCTCTTTACGCTTTATTAATTTTCACCATAATTATATTGTTGGCATACCTTTTATTTAGGCCAACAAAAGGTTGGTTTTGGATTATTAAAAATAATTACACTTCCAATGAAAAAATAATTATAGAAGATATTTTAAAATTACTTTTTCATTCTGAAGATGATGGGAATACTTTAACAATAAGCGAAATTCCTTCTCAACTAAAATTTAAAACAGATGCTGTTCAAAATAGTATTGAAAATATGGTTTTAAATAATCTTATTAAAGTTGAAAATGAAAAGATATCATTAACAGATAATGGAAGAGAATATGCTTTACGAATTATTAGAGTTCATAGATTATGGGAGAAATTTTTAGCAGAAAAAACAGGCTACAACAAATTAGAGTGGCATGAAAGAGCCGAACAAAAAGAACATCAATTAAGTTCAGAAGAGGCTGATTTACTAGCAACTGAATTAGGCGAACCTAAATTTGATCCACACGGAGATCCAATTCCTTCTCAAACTGGTAAAATGGCTATATTAAATGGAGTTCCTCTTTCTAGTTTACCTGTTTACACCGTTGGAAAAATTGTTCATATTGAAGATGAACCTGAAGTAGCTTATAAACAAATTTTAGCCGAAAATATTCATATTGGTTCACACATTAAAGTATTAGAAAATAATGACACGCGAATTACTTTTTATGCGGAAGGAGAAGAATTTAAATTATCTCCAAAAGTAGCCGAAAATTTAACTATTGCTGTAGTTGAAAAACATGATATAGATGAAAAAAAATTAGTACGACTTACTAGTTTAAACGAAAATGAAACAGCTACTATAATTGGTCTTTCAAAAGAAAGCAGAGGAGAAAACAGACGAAGATTATTAGATTTAGGATTTGTAAAAGGCGCAAAAGTAAGTATCGATTTATTAAATCCTTTAAAAGAGCCTACTGCCTACCTAATAAAAGGAACCACAATTGCTTTGCGAAATAACCAAGCTTCTAACATTTTAATTAAAAAAACAAACTAATGGATTCTAAAGTAAAAAGTGTCTGCGAAACTTGTCCTCAGTTTAATCCAAACGGATTAAAAAAGTTAGGGGTAAACACTAATGATTTTGATTATGTTGTAGCTTTAGCTGGAAATCCAAACACCGGTAAAAGCACTGTTTTTAACGCTTTAACTGGTTTAAAGCAACACACAGGAAACTGGCCAGGAAAAACAGTAGTTCGTGCTGAAGGTGGATTTCAATACAACAATCAAAAATTTAAATTAGTTGATTTACCTGGAACCTATTCTCTATTATCTACTTCAGAAGATGAAGAAGTAGCACGTAATTTTATACTTTTTGGAAAACCTTCTGTAACTATAATTGTAGTAGATGCAAGTAGATTAGAACGAAATTTAAACTTGGTATTACAAATATTAGAAATAACAGATAAAGCAGTTTTATGTTTAAATTTAATGGATGAAGCCAAACGAAATAATATTGAAATTAATACTAGAGCTTTGGCTCGAGATCTAGGAATTCCAGTAGTTCCAACTAGCGCAAGGTTTAATAAAGGAATTCCTGAATTAATTCAAACTATAAGTGAAATCGCAAACAATAAAATTCAATGTAAGCCTCACCGAATTAAAAATATTCCAAAAAACATTAATGATGCTGTAAAAAAATTAAGTTTAAAAATTGAAAAGGAATATCCTAACATTCCAAATAGTAGATGGATAGCTTTTAGATTATTAGAGGGAGATAAACAAATAATAAACGCACTTAAAACAGGTGAATTTGTATAAAATAACAGTATGAATAAAAAAAATATAGATACTATTTTAGCACTTTCAAAAGAACTTCGTTGGGAAATTGGAGATGAATTTCATGATAATTTAGCAGAAGGGATTTATGCTGATGCTGCTGATTTGGTTAGTAATTCAGTTACAAAAGATAATTCAAAAACCAAACTTAGACTGGTTTCTAAAATAGATAAAATTGTTACCAGCAAAACTTGGGGTTTTCCAATTATGTTTTTAATTTTAGCTGTGGTACTTTGGTTAACTATTACTGGAGCTAACTATCCATCTTCACTTATTTCAAATGTTTTATTAGATAATTTTCATCCTTTTTTAAAAAATCTTGCAAATAACTTAGGAGCTCCTTGGTGGTTAAGTGGATTTTTAATTGATGGCGTTTATTTATCTGTTGCTTGGGTTATCTCCGTAATGTTACCTCCAATGGCTATATTTTTTCCACTTTTTACATTGTTAGAAGATTTTGGATACTTACCAAGGGTTGCTTTTAATTTAGATTATTTATTTAAAAAATCTGGAGCGCATGGTAAACAGGCTTTAACTATGAGTATGGGATTTGGATGTAATGCTGCAGGAGTTGTTGCTACAAGAATTATTGATAGTCCTAGGGAACGTTTAATTGCTATAATAACTAATAATTTTTCTTTATGTAATGGAAGGTGGCCAACTCAAATATTAATTGCAACTATTTTTGTTGGTGCTGTAGTACCAAGTTATTTATCTGGATTTGCTTCTTTAGCAGCAGTTATTGGAATTGCTTTATTAGGAATATTTTTTATGTTTTTTTCATCTTGGGCGCTATCAAAAACAGTTTTAAAAGGTGAGGTTTCTACCTTTAATTTAGAATTACCTCCATATAGGCCACCAAGATTTTGGCAAACAATTTATACTTCATTAATTGACAGAACTATAATTGTATTATGGAGAGCAATAGTTTTTGCTGCCCCAGCAGGTGCAGTAATTTGGTTAATTTCAAACATATATATAGGTGACGAAAGTATTGCAGCTTGGATAATAAATTCATTAGATGGCTTTGGTTTTTTATTAGGATTAAATGGCGTTATTTTATTAGCATACATTGTTGCAATTCCGGCTAATGAAATAGTTATACCTACTATATTAATGTTAACAGTTTTAGTTACAGGAGTTTCTGGCGGACATGGAGCAGGTGTTATGTTTGAATTAGATTCTGCTAATGCAACAGCGAGTATATTAAAAGCAGGAGGATGGACATTGTTAACTGCAATTAATTTAATGTTATTCAGCTTGTTACACAACCCATGTAGTACAACTATTTACACTATTTATAAGGAAACTAAAAGTTTAAAATGGACAACAGTTGCTACTATTTTTCCTGTTATTTTAGGTCTTATAGTTACTTTTTTAGTTGCACAAATTTGGAGAATATTGTTTTAAACTATTATTCAATTATTTTGGTGAAAATAAGCACATAATATAAACCTGTAAGGATAAAAACAATCCCTGCTACAGTTCTCATTACTTTTTCAATTTTGGTTATTTTGGTATAAAAAACACCAACACTACCAGCTGCAAAAGCAAGTAAGTATGTAAATAATACAACTGGTAAACCTGTACCAAAAGCAAAAATAATTGGTAAATATAATCCTTCTGCGTTTGAAATTGTCATTGGAATTAACATACCAAAATACAATGCGCCACTATAAGGACAAAATGCTAAAGCAAAAATAACTCCTATTAAAAAAGAGCCCAACAAACCTTTATCTTTAAATTTTTCGGCTAATTTTTGTGTAAAATTAGATTTGCCTAAAAAGTTTAGTTTAATCACATTCAACATTATTAAACCAACTATAATTAATAAAGGTCCTAAATACCTCTCCCCATTTTGATTAAAAAAACGTGCAATATGAAATTTACTTGCGCCAAAATATAAGATTAGTCCAATAAATGTATAGCTAAAAGCTCTTCCTAACGAGTATAGTAACCCACTTAAAAAAACTAATTTTTTATTAGAAATGTTTTTAGATATAAAAGCAGTTGCCGTAATATTTGTTGCTAAAGGGCAAGGACTAATAGACGTCATTAACCCTAATACAAAAGCAGATAAAATTGGAATATTATAATTTTCAAGTAACGCTTGTAAATACTCCATTTAAATATTTTTTAACTCTGCTTCTAATTTTGATTTTAATTCCGTAGCAAAAGCTTCTTTATCCATTCCTTTCATAAAGGCAAAATCTGTTAAATCAATATGTTTTTCAACGCCATTAATTATTACATTTAAAAATAAAGCTGTCCCTGTAGCTTCAAATTGTTCTGCCATTTTATAATTCTTCTCATCATCTACATTTACTAATTGAAATGTAATTTTTCCATTGCTTATTTCATTAGCAAAATAAGTTTTTAATGTATATTTTGTATTTGCTTCGATAGCTTTACAAGTCATACATCTATGAGTGGAATGAAAATCAATAACTTCAATTTTGTTTGCTTCTTTTTGCGAAGTAACTTTAGATTGATTTGTTTTTACTTTTCCGTTACAAGAAAATAAAATTAAGCTTAGTGCAATAATTGATAAATACTTCATTTTTAGAATTTTATAAGATTATATTAAATAAATAGCCTGAAATAATAATACAAAGTGTTACTACTCCAAAAAATATTCCGATTAATTTAAAAGTCATTACTTTTTTAAGCAACATAGCTTCTGGTAATGACAAACCAACAACTCCCATCATAAAAGCAATAGCTGTTCCTAAAGGAATTCCTTTTGATACTAATACCTGAACTACTGGTAAAATTCCTGAGGCATTAGAGTACATTGGTACCGCTAAAATTGTAGCTAATGGAACTGCTAAAAAATTGTCTTTACTCATGTATTGTTCAAAAAAACCTTCAGGGATATAGCCGTGCATAATTCCACCAATTGCAATACCAACTATTACATAAATTATAATTCCTTTTAAAATTTTGACAACTTCATTCCAAATAATTGGTAGTCTTTTTTTAAATGGTGTTTTTTCAGCTACAAATACTTTTTCTTCTCTTTCTGCATTGGCTAATACATCTTTTACCCAAGGAGTCAAAAATCGTTCTAACTTAAATCTGCTCAATATTAATCCGCTTATAACGCCAAGTAAAATACCACTTACAACATAAATTAAGGTGATTTTTAAACCAAAAAGCCCAACAAAAAGTCCAATAGCAACTTCATTTACAAGAGGTGAAGTAATTAGAAAAGCAAATGTAACACCTAATGGTATTCCTCCTCTAACAAAGCCTATAAATAAAGGTATAGATGAACAAGAACAAAATGGAGTTACAACACCAAATAAACTTGCCATTAAATACTCTAATCCAAAAAGTTTATTTCGAGAAAGATAATTTCTAACTTTTTCAATAGGAAAGTAGCTGTTTACAATTCCCATAAAAAATATAACCACAAAAAGTAATAATACTATTTTTATAGCATCATAAATAAAAAAATTTAATGCTTCTGCTAAATGATTACCTTTTATTAAGTGAAGTAAATCAAATACTATCCAATCTGCTAATTTTTGAATCCAATCAAACATTACTTATTTTGTTTAATTTATTATTTATATCAACATTTAGTTTGAACACTTGTATTACTAAATAAATTATTAAAAAGTAATTTAGCTCGTTGCCAATTTTGTTGATGTATACAATATTTAATTTTTGGAGGATTAAGTTCTCCTTGTATTAATCCTGCATTTTTTAATTCTTTTAAATGCTGTGAAATGGTAGATTGTGCTAAAGGAAATTCATCAACCAAATCACCTGTAAAACAACAAGATTCACTTTCTAAACGCTTTAATATTGCTATGCGAGTTGGATGCCCTAAAGCTTTAGCAAAACGCGCCAATTCTTGTGTGTCATCCATATAGTTTATTTCATTTAAACTTCTTTTCATATTTTTTGAGTTTTTTAAAAACGATTTAATTAAATAAGATTTTTTAAATAAAAATTATAAAACTCATTCTTAATTTCGTCTCTTATTTTTCTAAATTCGAAAATGATTTCTTCTTCGTTACCTTTTGCTTCGGCTGGATCATCAAAACCAATATGCAGTCTGTTTTTTACATTACCTATAAACGTTGGACAAGTTTCATTTGCTTCTCCACAAACGGTAATAACATAATCAAACTCTTCCTTTAAAAATTGGTTAACCGATTTGGGCTTATTTGCTTTCAAATTAATATCCAATTCTGCCATAACTTGTATGGCTTTTGGGTGAACTTCAAAAGCTGGTTCAGTTCCTGCTGAATAAACTTCTAAATTTTTATTGAACGATTTCAAAAATCCCTCTGCCATTTGACTTCGACAAGAATTTCCAGTACAAAGAATCAATATTTTTGTCATTTTATATAATATTTCTTTTTAAAAAATAACGATACATTTACCAATAAAATTAATGCCGGAACCTCAATAAGTGGACCAATAACCCCTGTAAAAGCTTGTGGTGAATTTAATCCGAAAACTGCTATAGCCACAGCAATTGCTAATTCAAAATTATTTCCTGTAGCTGTAAATGCAACTGACGTGTTTTTATCATAAGGAACTTTCATTGATTTTCCAATAAAGAAACTCGTAAAAAACATAACAACAAAATAAATAATTAGCGGTACAGCAATTAAAAGCACATCGAATGGTAATTGTAAGATTTGGTCGACTTTTAAGCTAAACATCAAAACTATAGTAGCTAGTAGTGCAATAAGTGTAATTGGAGAAATAAACGGAATAAACTTACGATTGTACCAATTTTTACCTTTAAAAGCTATTAAATATTTTCTGCTTAAAAATCCAGCTAAAAAAGGAATTCCTAAATAAATAAGTACGCTTTTTGCCACTTCATAAATTGAAATATTTACATCATAACCTTTTAATCCAAAATAATTAGGAAGTACACCAATAAACAACCATGCGTAAAAGCTATATGTTATTACCTGAAAAACACTATTTAACGCAACAAGTGTTGCTCCATATTCTCTGTTACCTCCAGCTAAATCGTTCCATACTATTACCATAGCTATGCATCGCGCTAGGCCTATCAAAATAAGTCCAGTCATATAACCAGGATGATTATGTAGAAATATAATTGCGAGTAGAAACATAAAAATTGGACCAACAACCCAATTTAACAGCAAAGAAAGCGACATCAATTTTGTATCTTTAAATGCTTGAGGCAATAATTGGTAATCAACTTTTGCTAACGGAGGATACATCATTAAAATTAGACCAATTGCCAACGGATAATGAATTACTGAAATTAGCTATATTGGGAAAAAAATAACCAATGCTTACACCAATTATCATAGCTAAAAATATCCATAGCGTTAAAAAACGATCAAGTAATTTTAATCTGGGTTTCATTAGTTAGTTAAATTTGTTTTTAACAGCAGTTGCTTTCTGTTCCGCCACAACATGTTTCTTCTTTACCTTCTGATTCTGAATTACAGCTTTCTCCATGTTCATGGTTCCCTCCACCGCAACAAGAACTACCACTATTTGAACTACAACAAGAAGTATTTGCATTTTCCAATAATTCTTTTGCTTCGGACAAACTAGGTACTCGTCCTTTTAAAACAACAATTTCATCAATAACAATGGCTGGTGTACTCATTACATCATATTTCATGATTTCTTGAATATCTTCCACTTTTTCTATTTTAAAATCTAAATTTAATTGAGTTATAACAGCCTCTATAATACCTTCAGTTCGTTTACAATTTGGACAACCTGTTCCTAATATTTTTATTGTTTTCATTTTATTTATTATTATTTCAAATTATTAAATGTATATCGCAAATTTACGATTAATATTTAAATAAAGAAATATTTCATCTAAAATGATTTTTATTTTTTTGAAAAAACTTTTTTGTTAAATACAATTAAAATTCCAACACCTGTAGAAATTGCGGTGTCTGCTACATTAAAAATTGCATTAAAAAAGGTAAAAGGTTTTCCTCCATAAATAGGAAGCCATGATGGTAAATTTCCTTCCCATATTGGGAAATAAAACATATCTACAACTTTCCCGAAAAACAATTTTCCGTAAGGTTCATTAGAAAATAAAGTTGCTGTTGCATGGTGTGGAGTATTAAATATAAAGCCATAAAACACAGAGTCAATTATATTACCTAAAGCTCCTGCAAAAATTAAAGAAACTGCAATAATTAATAATTTTGGGGCATTACTTTTAATGGATTTAAAAAGCCAATAACCTATTCCAACTATAGCAAATAATCTAAAAATAGTTAAAAAAAGTTTACCTGCTTTGCCTCCAAATTCAGCTCCCCAAGCCATTCCATTGTTTTCAATAAAATGAATTCTAAACCAGTTAAAAATAACTACTTCTTCTCCGTATAAAAAATGTGTTTTGATATAAATTTTACTAATTTGATCAATTAGTAAAATTATTAGAATAATACTTACTGCCTTTTTCAATTGGTACTCCTAAAATAAAGTTCCCTTTCGGGAACTTTGTTATTAATTTTGCATGTTTTTTGCTTCAATACTTAAGGTTGCATGAGGTACTAACCTTAAACGTTCTTTTTGAATTAATTTACCTGTTACACGGCAAACGCCGTAGGTTTTATTTTCAATACGAAGTAATGCGTTTTTTAAATCTCGAATAAACTTTTCTTGACGAATAGCTAATTGCACATTTGCCTCTTTTGACATAGTTTCAGATCCTTCTTCAAAAGCTTTAAATGTTGGTGAAGTATCATCTGTACCGTTATTACTATCGTTTTTAAATGAGCTTTTTAAAAGTGCTAAGTCTTCTTCAGCATTTTTAATTTTATTTAAAATTATTTCTTTAAATTCTGCTAAATCTTTGTCGGAATATCTTGTATTTTCATTCATAATCTATACTTTTTCAATTAAAATTTTAGTTTTAATATTATCAAAGGTGATTTCAACACCTTTTTCCAAAGTTTCTGTAAACACCAATTTACTAGTTAACGTTTCAGTTTTTATATATTGTTCATTTGCTTTAATAGATTGCTCTAATATATCATTTCTTTGAATAACTAACTGTATTTTGTCTGTTACATCTAAACCTGTTTCTTTTCTTAAATTTTGAACTCTATTAACTAATTCTCTCGCGTTTCCCTCATTGCGTAATTCATCAGTAATAGTAACATCTAAAGCTACGGTTAAACCTCCTTGATTGGCAACTAGCCACCCTTCTATATCTTGAGAGGTAATTTCAACTTCATTAATGGTTAAATTTACAACATTTTCATTTACGTTTAACGAAATGTTACCTTGTTTTTCAACAATAGCTATGTCTTCTTGTGTTAAATTTTGAATTGCTTGAGATACAAATTTCATGTCTTTTCCAAACTTTGGTCCAAGCACTTTAAAATTAGGCTTTATTGTTTTAACTAACATTCCAGAAGCATCATCAATTAGTTCAATTTCTTTGATATTTACTTCTGATTTTATTAAGTTTTCAACAGCTAAAATCTCCTTTCTATCGTTTTCATCTAACACGGGTATCATAATTCGTTGTAATGGTTGGCGAACTTTTATCATTTCCTTTTTTCGAAGTGATAAAACCATAGAAGATATTTTTTGGGCTTGCTGCATTTTATGTTCTAAATCTCTATCTACCAATTCTTTATTGTAAATTGGAAAATCCGCTAAATGCACGGATTCAAATTTTTCTTTACCTGTAACCTTAATTAAATCTTTATATAAGTTATCCATAAAAAATGGCGCTACTGGTGAACCTAGTTTTGCCACCGTTAGCATAGTAGTATACAAAGTTTGATAAGCAGAAATTTTATCCGTTTCATATTCGCCTTTCCAAAAACGTCTTCTACTTAAACGAACAAACCAATTACTTAAATTTTCAGTTACAAAATTTTGAATTGCTCTTGTTGCTTTTGTTGGTTCGTAATCTTCATAAAATTTTTCTACTTTTTTAACTAAAGTATTTAATTCGGATAAAATCCAACGATCAATTTCAGGTCTTTTTTCTATTGCAATTTCTTCTTCAGAATAAGTGAAATTATCTAAGTTAGCATATAGTGAGAAGAATGAATATGTGTTATAAAGTGTTCCAAAGAATTTTCTGCGAACCTCATCAATTCCATCTATATCAAATTTTAAATTATCCCAAGGATTTGCATTAGATATCATGTACCAACGTGTAGCATCTGGCCCAAATTTATCCATAGTTTCAAAAGGATCAACAGCATTCCCTAAACGTTTTGACATTTTTTTACCAACTTTATCTAGCACTAATCCGTTAGATACTACATTTTTGTAGGCAACAGAGTCAAAAACCATCGTTCCAATAGCATGTAATGTGTAAAACCATCCACGAGTTTGGTCAACTCCTTCGGCAATAAAATCTGCAGGATAGAATTTTTTCTCGTCAATTAATTCCTTGTTTTCAAAAGGATAATGCCATTGTGCATAAGGCATAGAACCAGAATCAAACCAAACATCAATTAAATCTGATTCTCTTTTCATTGGTTTTCCAGAAGAAGAAACTAAAGTAATTCCATCCACTACATTTTTATGTAAATCAATTTTATCATAATTTTCTTCGGTCATATTTCCCACTTCAAAATCAGCAAAAACATCAGTTTTCATAAAACCAGCTTCTACAGATTTTTTCATTTCATTTTTAAGTTCTTCAACTGAGCCAATAATAATTTCTTCAGTTCCATCTTCGGTTCTCCAAATTGGTAAAGGAATTCCCCAATAACGAGAACGAGATAAATTCCAATCGTTTGCATTTTTTAGCCAATTTCCAAAACGACCTTCACCTGTTGATTTAGGTTTCCAGTTGATTGTTTCATTCAACTCAAACATGCGATCACGTTTATCGGTAACTTTTATAAACCAAGAATCTAATGGATAATATAAAATTGGTTTGTCTGTTCTCCAGCAATGTGGATAACTGTGTCGATATTTTTCAACATTAAAAGCTTTATTTTCTTCTTTTAACTGAATTGCAATTTCAACATCTAAAGATCTTTCAGGTGCAGGTTCATCTACATAATATTCATTTTTCACATATTTACCTGCATATTCTTTCATATGCTTAATAAATTTTCCTTGCAAATTAACCAACGGAACTGGATTTTCATTATCATCCAAAACTAACATTGGTGGAACTTCTGGTTTAGCTTGTTTTGCAACCATAGCATCATCTGCTCCAAAAGTAGGTGCTGTATGTACAATACCTGTACCATCTTCAGTAGTTACAAAATCGCCTGCAATAACTCTAAAAGCATTTTCTGGATTTTGATATGGTAATGCATAAGGCATTAATTGTTCATATTTTGACTCTACTATATCCGCTCCTTTAAATTCTTTTGCTACAAAAAATGGAATCTTTTTATCCTCATTTTTGTATGCCGCCAAATCACTTTCGTTTTCAACAACAAAGAATTTTTTTGAGAATTGTTTGCTAACTAAACTTTTAGCTAAAATTACACAGATTGGTTTAAATGTGTATTGATTAAATGATTTTACTAAAACATAATCAATTTTTTTACCAACCGTTAAAGCTGTATTTGAAGGTAAAGTCCAAGGAGTAGTTGTCCAAGCTAAAAAATAAATATCTCCTTCTACTTCTTTCAAAATATTTGGCAATGTATTTTTTATTGCTTTAAATTGAGCAACAACTGTAGTATCTGTAACATCTTGATAAGTTCCAGGTTGATTTAATTCGTGAGAGCTTAAACCAGTTCCTGCTTTTGGGGAATAAGGTTGAATTGTATAGCCTTTATAAATTAACCCTTTTTTGTATAATTGCGCCAATAACCACCAAACCGTTTCCATATATTTTGGTTTGTACGTTACATACGGATCGTGCATATCTACCCAATGCCCCATACGGCGTGTTAATTCTTCCCAAATATCTGTATAACGCATAACCGCTTTTTTACAAGCTTCGTTATATTCTTCAACCGTAATTTTTTTACCAATATCTTCCTTAGTAATTCCTAATTCTTTTTCAACACCTAATTCTACAGGCAAACCATGCGTATCCCAGCCTGCTTTACGTTTAACCTGAAATCCTTTTAAAGTTTTATAGCGGCAAAAAATATCTTTTATAGCTCTAGCCATAACATGATGAATACCTGGTAAACCATTTGCTGAAGGAGGTCCTTCAAAAAACACATATGGTTTATTTTCATCGCGGGTATTAATACTTTTTTCGAAAATATGCTCTTCTTCCCAAAACGCTAAAGTTTCTTCTGCTACTTTAGTGAGGTTCAACCCATTATATTCTCTAAATTTTTTACTCATTTTTGCTACTATAATTCAATTAGTTTGCGAAATTACATATTTTATTGAAAATAACCGTATATAAAACAACGAAATAAAACAACTAAATCTTTAATTTAATTTGATTTAATGTTGAACTATTTTAATCAAAGTTTAAGGAAGAATTATAATTTATAATTTTGCTAATACTAAAACTAGTAGAATGACTATTTTTTAATTAAATATTATATTAACAATTAAAGCTATAAACCTCTTTCTTTCTGAATATTATCGTATGCTTTTTGTACTTCTTTAAATTTTTCTTCAGCTCCTTTTTTAAGCTGATCTCCTAAATGTTGTAGTTTATCAGGATGGTATTTTTTAGCCATTTTTCTATAGGCTTTTTTAACCTCTATATCTGTAGCGGTTTTTTCAATTCCTAATATTCTATAAGAGCTATCTGAACTATTATAAAACATAGCTTTTATAGATTCAAAATCGTATTGGCTAACTCCTAAATAGCCTGCTATCGTTTTAATGATATCAACTTCCGCTTCCGTTACAAAACCATCTGCTTTAGCAATACCAAATAAAAAATGAATCAATTGCAAACGAGATGCATGGGTTATATTTTGCCTAATTTGTAAACAAACCTGACGTGTAGAAATTTGATTACTTTTAATAAATCCTTTAAATAATTTAAACGCATTATTTGCACGCTCTTCACCATACATTCTTTTAAAATGGTTTCGAACATATGCCAATTCAGCTTCATTAACTTTTCCATCTGCTTTAATAACCAAAGCTGATAAAATAAGTAAACTAATTTCAAAATCTCCTGATTGTGTATTTACACTGCTAGCACTAAATCGTTTAGCATTTTCTATATCTTCTTTAGAAAATCCACTTATAAAACTCCCTACAGCATATCCTAAAATACTTCCTATTGGTCCTCCTAATGAAAATCCAAGCCCAGCACCTATCCACTTTAAAAAATTCCCCATATATATTTTTTACGGCGCAAATATACATTTTATACTTTTCTTCATGAAATAGTCTGTTATTTTTAGCGTTAAAATATTTATAATTTTTTAGAGCTAAAAACCATTATATTTGCATTTTATAATGTCTAACTAAAAAACAAAAATATGTACCCACCAGAATTAGTAAAACCAATGCAAGAGGAACTAGAAAATGCTGGTTTTATTTCATTACACACTTCTGAAGAAGTAACTAATGCACTACAAAAAGAAGGAACAACTTTAGTAATGGTAAACTCCGTTTGTGGTTGTGCAGCTGGTTCTGCTCGCCCAGGTGCAATTACCTCTTTACAATTTGATAAAAAACCAAACCAATTGGTTACTGTTTTTGCAGGAGTAGATGCTGAAGCAACTGCAACTGCACGTGAAAATATGATTCCTTTTCCACCATCATCACCTGCAATCGCTTTATTTAAAGATGGAGAATTAGTTCATATGTTAGAACGTCATCATATTGAAGGAAGACCAGCTGAAATTATTGCGGCTAATTTAGCAGCTGCTTATGATGAATTCTGTTAATTAATAATATTCTAAAATAATTATAAAAGTCCGCTTTAAATTAATGCGGATTTTTTTATTTTTAAATAATGAATAAAGAAACTGTAATTTTAAACACCAAAACTTTTGTTCAGCAAACTTTAAAAAATGCTGAAGGCGGGCATGATTGGTTTCATATTTTAAGAGTTTGGAATAATGCAAAATTAATAGCCAAAAGTGAAAATGTAGATGTATTTATTGTTGAGTTAGGCGCATTATTACATGACATTGCTGATTCGAAATTTAATAATGGGGATGAAACTGTTGGTCCAAAAATTGCTCGAGAATTTTTAGAAAGTCAAAATGTAGTAAATTCAGTTATTGTACATGTTGAAAATATTATCACCAATATTTCTTTTAAAGGTGGAAATTTCAAACAAAAATTTACTTCCCCAGAACTTGAAGTTGTTCAAGACGCAGATAGATTAGATGCTATTGGAGCTATTGGAATTGCTCGTTGCTTTAATTATGGAGGTTTTAAAAACAGAACTTTATATGATCCTGAAATTCCTCCAAAATTAAATCAAACTAAAGAGGAATATAAAAATTCTAAAGCACCAACAATTAATCATTTTTATGAAAAATTATTGCTTTTAAAAGATAGAATGAATACGATAACAGGCAAAAAAATTGCTAAAGAAAGACATATTTATATGGAAGTTTTTCTTCAGCAGTTTTATGATGAATGGAATGGAATTAAGTAATATTAATTTAAAGATTGCCACAACTGTACCACTTTCGTAATGACGTTTATTTCGCCATTACAAACAAAATGTAATGAAGTGAAATAATCTGTTTGTTATTTTAGTATAACAAAAAGCAAATGAAGCTTTTATCTATTATTTCTACTAATTTTATTAGTGTTGCTTTTTCTTTTTACGCTTCTTTTTTATTTTAAAATAATTACCAAATTCGTACTCACTTTCTACTATATTTTTAAATGATTTATTATAAATTCTAAAAATATGTACCTATTCCTATCCGTAAAGTATTTCTTTTCCCTTCATAAAAATCAAAATAATCAAATTGCTTTGTAAAACTTTTTGAGTACCTAAATTCAACAAAAAAACTTTTATTTATTTTGAATTGAGAACCAACTTCAAATGATACTCCATAGTATTTTGAAATATCTGATCCGTAATCAGAAACATTTCCTATTAAAAATTCAAACTTAGGACCAAATAAAATATTAAATTTTGAAGATAACTTATATTTTAAATGAATTGGTACTTCAACAAAATGATAAGAGTCCGTATAGGAAAACAAAATCTCATTTTCTATATGCCACTTTTTGCTTAACTGTGTGTCTGCAAAAAAACTACCGTATAATTCAGTGCCTGAATAGCCCGTTTTATTATTATCTGCCATAATTCCTCTAATATCAGTCTTATTTAACCCTCCTTTAAAACCAAATCTTGTTTTTTTCTCAATAGGCTCTATTACATTAACATTGCTAGATGATTTAATAGCTTTAAGATTATTAGTTTTTTTATTTTTTTTCTTTAAATATACAGCTAAAGACAACCCTACATAATCTCCCGATTGTGAGAATTTATGAGTATTATCTGGTGATTCTGCTAAATTGGTAACGGAATATTCTCCTTTTCTAAAATCTTTAAAACTTTTTTTATAGGTTATACTAGTTTGAAACATAGTACCTCCTTTAGTTTTAAAATACATACTTGCCTTTATATGCCCACTTGCAAAATAATGACCATTACCGATGTAATCTTCAGTAATAACAGGAATATAATTAACTTCAAGTCGACCTCCTCCATCTTCATTATATTGATAATAAGACATGCCTAAACCTGCCCCTAACGAATAGGTAACTTTCCGTTCTGTTGAAAAAATATACTCTGCGGTAATAGGTATATATAATATTGATTCTAAGTTAGAGCTACCACTACCCCACCAGCCTCCGATGTTCGGTAATTCTTTTGGTGCTAAATATTCTTCATCTCTATCTCCAAAAAAATTTAATTGAAAACTCGCATTAAAATTCCAGTTTTTAATTTGTAAAAAATTGTAACGCAACCCAATTGCAGGAACAATACTGTTATTTATTTTATAATAATAGCTATCTTTATGTACTTTGTAATTATTAGACCCAAAATAATTATTTAGCTGCATGTTTAAACCCCATTTGTGGTTATTTTTAAATAATTTTTCAGCATTTTGTGCCTTTAAACTTACCGTACAAAAAACAGTTATGAGCATACTGCTCATAACCATTTTTAAAAAATTTACTTTTACCATGTTAATACTAATTCTCTAGTTACACCATTTTGGCTATAAACTCCTTTCATTCCTCCATTTTCTACAACATGTGAATGAAAATTAGGGTTGTGATATTTATATTTATATCTCTTTCTTCTTTTTGGTAGTCTTATATGATCAATATATTCTGTATATCCATCACAATTTGTATCATAAACATCTCCAACTAACCCAACGGTAAGTGTAGTTCTATATTTTTTCCAACCACGAGAATTCCTTTTTTTATAGGATACAATTTTAGCTTTAACATTACCATTATTCCACGTTGGTTGCCCTACCTTTATTTTAGCTTTAATTTTTCTAGTTGTTGATAAATTAAAAGACTGCACTTTCTTCTTATTGTATTGGCAATCAAAAGTAGTTGAACCTGTTTCTACTGTAACATTATCATTATTAACTACAGATACATCACCTTCATTATAAGCTATTAAAGTATTAAAATCACCATCATTAATTGTTAAATAGGCTCCATCAATAGGTACTAAAGCAGCTTTTCCTTTAACTCCGCTTTTAGCCAATGTAGTATTTATATCACTTATTTGTTGCTCTGTTAACTTTTTAATAATTGTAGTACCTATTTTTACTTCTCCCAATGTATTTATTAATGCCATTTTACTTTCATCAAAATCATAAATGGAACTATTATCAGGATCTGTAGCTTCATCTAATATATCATTGTCTAACCAAGCATTTTCAGCAGCTATATATTTTTGGCGTAACGATTGTAAACCTATCTGATTTTCAAAATCGGTTAAAGGTTTTTCACTATCAAAACCTAATTCTTCTTCTTTTGCATTTAAGGCATCATCATTTAAATATCCCCATTTTGCCACAAAAGCATCATCTAAAGCATCTACTTGGCTATCTAAATCATCGGCATAATTATTATAGGTATCTTGTGTATCAAATTCTGCAATGGTAGTTACACTTAAATCTTTACCTGAAACTCCTTTTTTATGGTATGCGTATGTTAATACCTTTAAACCATTACCATTAAAAGTATTTTCGGCAATAGGTACATCATTATTATCCTTGTTACAACTTGTAAAAAATAGCGTACTTATAAAAAATACCGCTATTAACTTCTGAATATTATAAATTTTCATTATTTACTATTTTTAATTAAAATAAATTTGTTTTTAATAATTCGGCGAGATGTATTACATTTGCAACACTTTCCTCTGGGTGTATTTATTGGCTATATCATAGGCAATGGTTTTAAATTAAACATACTATTTTGCGTAGTTATTTTTAAAATTTTACAGACAGAGGATTTTTAATATACTGTAGTTTAATAATAAACAATAGTATATACATTCCACAGAACGTAGCTTTAATGTATTTGAATAATTTACTTGGATAGATAGCAATTCTATTAGTTAACAATTTTTTGGGGGGGTTATCTCTTTCTTCGGTGAATGTAAAAAAAAAAACGATTACCAAAAATATTAGTTATTTTTTTCTTAATTAATTGTAAGTAATTGGCTATTTGAAGGTTGTAGTTTTTATGGTGAGATTCCACAAATGGTTTTACGAAATTTAAAACTTGGAGAAAATATGCCTCTTATTGTGGAATCGATTTATTCCCAAACAATTCAAGAACAAGTATTAGAGGAAAAATAAAGGTGAGTAAATTGGCAAATAAAAAACTTAAATCTTTATCTGATTTGCGTGGTCTGCCATTCAAAACAACCCTGAAATGAAAATATATTATCACAAAAGAGTAGAGCAAGGGAAAAATAAAATGAGCACCATAAATATTATCAAATGTAAATTAATGCAAGAGTTTTTGCAACTGTTAATAAACAAACTCCTTTTGTAAACACTTTGAAATTTGTGGCGTAAATATTTTAAATTATATTTGGTAGAGTCATAGAATACGCAATGACAGCTCCTAAATTCTATTCAAAATTAGGTTTGCGTTTTTCTAAAAATGCAGTTGTTCCTTCTTTAAAATCATAGGTTGCAAATGCTTTTCCAAATTGCTCAATTTCAACATTAAATCCGTTTACACTTGTTTCAAAATTTGCATTTACAGATTTTATGGCTCCGGCAATAGCAGTTGAAGAATTTCTTAATATTTTAGATACTAATTTTTCACATAATGGTAATAACTCATCTAGTTCAACAACATAATTTACTAATCCCCATTCTTTAGCTTCTACAGCAGAAATCATTCCTGCAGTCATTATCATTTCCATGGCTTTTCCTTTACCTACTAACTGAGGTAATCTTTGTGTTCCCCCATATCCTGGAATAACTCCTAAACTAACTTCAGGCAAACCCATTTTTGCATTTAAACTTGCTACTCTAAAATGTGAAGCCATTGCTAACTCTAATCCTCCTCCTAATGCAAAACCATTAACTGCTGCAATAACTGGAGTTGTTAAATTTTGAATGAAATCAAATAACAATTCTTGTCCTTTTTTAGCCAATTCTGCACCTTGTAACTCATTAAAATTAGCAAATTCTGAAATATCTGCTCCGGCAACAAATGCTTTTTCTCCACTTCCAGTAATAATAATTGCTTTTATTTGTTTGTCCTTTTCTAAACTAAAAAATGCTTGGTGCAATTCACTTATAGTTTCTTTGTTTAGTGCATTTAATTTTGTTGGTCTATTAACCGTTACAATGGCATAATTTTCTTTAGTTTCAACTAATACATTATTGTAATTCATATGTTATTTTTTAGGTAATATAATTTCAAAAACAGTTCCTTTATTTAATTTTGAAGTTAAAGTGATAGTGCCTCCGTAAGTTTCTACAATGTTTTTAACCATTGGCAATCCTAACCCCATTCCACTTGATTTTGTGGTAAATTTAGGTTCAAAAACTTTTGCTTTGTCTTCCTCTAAAATTCCTTGTCCATTATCCGCAACTTTTATAACTACTTCATTATCCGTTTCACTAACTGTAACTTCAATTTTTTTAACTTCAACTTCTGCTAAAGCTTGTGTGGCGTTTTTTACCAAATTTGTAACTATTCTAATAAGCTGTGTTTTATCTAGTTTTGCTTTAACACAATCTTTTTCATGAAAGAAATTTATATAATCTTCTGTAAAAATATCTAAAGCATGTTTTACTACTTCTACTACATTTAACTCTTCTCTGTTTTGTGTTGGCATTTTAGCAAAATTAGAAAAAGCCGAAGCAATAGAACTCATAGTATCTATTTGTTGAATTAGCGTTTTACTAAATTCATTTATTTTATTCTGAATTTGAGGATCTTCAGGATTAAATTTTCGTTGGAAACTTTGCACAGTAAGACGCATTGGGGTTAGCGGATTTTTAATTTCGTGTGCCACTTGTTTTGCCATTTCTCGCCAAGCTTGTTCTCTTTCTCCTTGTGCTAATTTTACGGCACTTTCTTCCAATTCATCTACCATAGAATTATAAGCATTTACTAAAGTAAAAATTTCCCCACTAGGGTTTTTTAGAATAATTTTCTCGTTTCGCTTATTTAACTTAGTCTGCCGCATTTTTATTGTAATTGCTTTAAGGTTTCGAGTTATATAGCTCGAAATAAAATAAGCTAATAATATTGCTAAAGCAAACATTAGCAGATAAACAAAAGCTAAACGCATTAAAAACTCTTCTAAATCTTTATCTTGAGCTGAGTTATCCTGAGCATATTGTAAGTTTAAAATACCTATTGGCTTAAATTTAGCATCGGTTAAATAAGTGTATGAAGATTGTAAACTAATATTTTTAACCGTTTTAGTTTGCACTAAATGATGGTTATAAGCTGATTCAATGTTATTCAGAATAGTATCAGACAATACAGTAGGAGCATCGCTTTTTACAAAACCAGAATGTGAACTTTTGGCAAGTTTACCATTCAAAGCGTAAATATTAATTTCTAAATTTTCAATATTTGCTATTTCGTAAATTTTATCCTTAAAAATGTATTGTAAATATTTTGACTCTAAAGGAAATGTATTTCCACTGTTTAACCAATAATTTATAGCTGATTTTACAGATGCTTCTTTACGCGCTAATCTGCCAATATTATATTCATCTGTTTGTTCTTTGTATTGTATAATGGTAACCGTTGCAATTAATACAGAAGCCAACAACACCAAAAATATCATGGATAAAAAAATACGGATACGTAATGAGAGTTGCTTAATTTTCATGGTTAAATTTAAAGTAAATATAAGTAATTATTAAATGTTTACGAAACAATAAGCATGCCAAAAAACTCACAAAACTTTAAGTGTTTTATAATTTAGTTTGAAGGGTTATATCTTATAAACCAAAAAGCAACTTTTAATAAAAGCTGCTTTAAATTCTTATTATTTCGAGTATAGTTTAACCTACAATATTTACAATTTTACCTGGTACAACTATTATTTTTTTAGGAGTTCTGCCTTGTAATTGAGCTTGTGTTTTTTCGTGGGACATCACTGCTTTTTCAATTTCTTCTTTACTCATATCCATTGGCAATTCAATTTTAAATCGCATTTTACCATTAAATGAAATTGGATATTCTTTACTACTTTCTACCAAATATGCAGCATTAAATTCCGGAAAATCAACTTTTGATATAGACGTAGTATGCCCTAAATTTTTCCACAATTCTTCAGCTATGTGTGGCGCATATGGTTCAATTATAATAGCTAAAGGCTCTAATATTGCTCTTTTATTACACTTTAAAGCAGTTAGTTCATTTACTGCAATCATAAATGTAGAAACTGATGTGTTGAATGAAAAGTTATCAATATCTTCTTCTACTTTTTTTATGGTTTTATGTAAAGTTTTTAACTCTTCTTTAGTTGGAACTTCATCTGAAACAGAAAATTCACCATTAACAATATATAATTTCCAAAGTTTTTTTAAGAAACTATAAACTCCTGAAATTCCTGAAGTTTTCCATGGTTTTGATTGTTCTAATGGACCTAAAAACATTTCAAACAAACGCAAACTATCTGCTCCATACTCTTCGCAAATAGCATCTGGATTTACTACATTGTATTTAGATTTAGACATTTTTTCTACTTCACGACCAACAATATATTTGCCATCTTCTAAAACAAATTCAGCGTCCTTAAATTCTGGCCTCCATTTTTTAAATCCTTCAACATCTAATTCATCAGAAGCATTAACTAAAGACACATCTACATGAATAGGTGTAAAATTTGACCATTGATTACTTTCAGAAGCTTTTGTTAATTCTGCTTCTCGTAGTAAATCTGTTGGATCTGTTTTAACATTTTTTCCTTCTTTTTCAATGGTGCTTCTTTCTTTTATGATTTTATCCATTTGGGGTTTACTCACAAAAATGATTTTTTTTGTTTTTTCATCTTCATGGTTATTGTATTCCCATCTGTAAGCAAATGCACTTGTACCCGTAATCATACCTTGATTAATTAGTTTTTTTGCATATTCATCTACAGGTAAAACACCTCTATCAAACAAGAATTTTTGCCAAAAACGAGAATATAATAAATGGCCTGTTGCATGCTCGCTTCCTCCAATATATAAATCTACATCTTGCCAATAATTTACTGCTTCTTTACTAACAAATTCATCAGGATTATTAGCATCCATATATCGGTTAAAATACGACGAACTTCCAGCCCAACCTGGCATAGTATTTAGTTCTAATGGAAATATTGTTTTATCATCAATTAGTTCATTAGAAACAACTTTATTAGTTTTAGTATTCCAAGCCCAAACTGTTGCATTTCCTAATGGTGGTTTTCCGTCTTCAGTAGGTAAATATTTTTCTACTTCAGGTAAAACAATTGGCAAAAACTTTGCCTCTATCATTTGTGGCAATCCATTTTTGTAATACACAGGAAAAGGTTCTCCCCAATAACGTTGGCGACTAAAAACCGCATCACGCAAACGATAATTAATTTTTCCGTAACCAAACCCTTTTTGTTCAATTTCGAAAATAATTCGTTTCATTGCTTTTTTATAAGATAATCCACTTAAAAAATCTGAATTTGCAATATTAACGCCTTCTTTTTCCGTATATGCAGTTTCAGAAATATCAACATTTTCAAAAATATTTGGAATTTTTAATCCAAAATGTTTCGCAAAAGCATAATCGCGTTCATCTCCGCAAGGAACAGCCATTACTGCGCCTGTTCCGTAACTTGCTAACACATAATCACCAATCCAAATAGGAATTTTATTACCTGTAAAAGGATGTAAAGCATAAGCTCCAGTGAAGACTCCCGAAATGGTTTTAACATCTGCCATTCTATCTAATTCACTACGTTTAGCAGTTGCTTTTATATATGTTTCAACTTTATCTTTCTGTTCTGCTGAAGTTATTTTTGAAACTAATTCATGCTCTGGAGCTAAAGTCATAAAGCTTACTCCAAAAATAGTATCAGGACGAGTTGTAAACACGTCTATTTTATCCTCTTCAAATCCATCAACATTAAATGTTACCATTGCACCTTCCGAACGCCCAATCCAATAAGTTTGAGAATCTTTAAGTGGTTGTGGCCAATCAATTTTGTTTAAACCATCTAACAAACGTTGTGCGTATGCGGTAATTCGCATACTCCATTGTTTCATTTTTTTACGTATAACCTGATGTCCGCCGCGTTCAGAAACTCCATTTACAATTTCATCATTTGCCAAAACGGTTCCTAAAGCAGGACACCAATTAACCTCAGTTTCAGATAAAAATGTTAATCGGTATTTTAATAAAATATGTTGCTTTACCTCTTCAGAATAGTTTTTCCAATCTTCTGCTGTAAAACTTTCAACATTATCATCACAAGCAGCATTAATTTTTGTATTTCCTTCTGCATTAAAAACTTCAATCAATTCTGAAATTGGACGAGCTTGATCTGCATCTTTACAATAATACGATTCAAATAGTTGAATAAAAATCCATTGTGTCCATTTATAATAATTTGGATCAGAAGTTCGTACTTCTCTAGACCAATCAAAAGAAAAACCAATTTTATCTAACTGTTTTCTGTATGTTGCAATATTTGTTTCCGTAGTAATAGCAGGATGTTGCCCAGTTTGAATAGCGTATTGTTCTGCTGGCAAACCAAAAGAATCATAACCTTGAGGATGCATTACATTAAATCCTTTGTGCCTTTTATATCTTGCATAAATATCTGACGCTATATAACCTAACGGATGTCCAACATGTAATCCTGCTCCTGAAGGGTATGGAAACATGTCTAACACATAAAACTTGGGTTTATCCGATTTATTTTCTGCTTTAAAAGTTTGGTTTTCTGCCCAGTACTTTTGCCAATCTGCTTCTATCTTTCTAAAATTATATTCCATTAGTTAAGCTCCATTTTTAAAAGCGCAAAGTTACACTTATTCTATAAAACTATAAAGTATAATTTTTAAGTTAGAATTCAATTTTATTTGTAAATTTGGTTAATTCCTAAACTTTATTTAACAAAAATGGCTAAAGAAATCGGATTAGTACTTTCGGGAGGAGGAGTAAGGGCAATTGCGCATATAGGTTTTATTAAAGTTTTGTTAGAAAACAATATAGTGCCTACTCAAGTTTCTGGCACAAGTGGAGGTGCATTAGTTGCTGCACTTTATGCTGCTGATTATCCTCTTGAAGAAATGTTGACTTTTTTTCATGAAACTCCTTTATTAAAACTATCCTTATATGCCAGGCATAAACCTGGAATTATGGATAGCGATAAATATGTTGCCTTTTTTAAAAAGTTTTTCCCCGAAGATTCTTTTGAAAGTTTAAAATACCCTTTAACCGTTACTGCAACCAATTTATTAGAAGGAAAATTAGACTATTTTAATAAGGGACAACTAATTAAACCACTAATTGCTTCATCGGCATTACCTTTAATTTTTTCCCCAGTAGAAATTAATAATAGTATTTATTGTGATGGTGGCGTTTTAAATAATTTCCCAATAGAACCATTAAGAAAAGAATGCCCCACTATTTTTGGGAGCTTTGTAAATCCTGTTTCATCGGTAGAAAAATCTGAAATAAATTCAACACTAAAAATATTATACCGCGTTTACCATGTTGGTTTAGATGCTAATAATATTAAGAAATTTAAACTTTGTAAATACGTTTTTTCTCCTCCTGAAATTAATAACGTTGGTGTTTTAGATTCAAATTCCATTGATAAAGCCTATAAAATAGGATATGAATATGCTCAAAAGGAAGTTGCAAATATTATAAACTCTATGGATTAAATAAATCTTTTTTGTATACATAGAATTTGTATTTTCGCACTTCAATAAAACTTGAAATAAGTTGAATAAAAATAATTATAAAGCACACTTGGCTTTGCTTGGAGCTAATGTTATTTATGGTGCTAATCATATTATAGCAAAAGGTGTAATGCCCAATAAAATCGGACCTTCAGCATTTGTTTTTTTAAGAATTCTTGGAGCTAGTTTATTATTTTGGATTATAAAATCATTTATTAAAGAAAAGGTAGATAAAAAAGATTTCCCATTATTAATTCTTTGCGGATTATTAGGTGTAGCTTCTAATCAATTATTATTTTTTCACGGGCTTAATTTAACATCTCCTATTGATGCTTCTATTATCATTACTGCGGTTCCTGTAATGGTTTTAATATTTAGTGCTTTCCTTTTAAAAGAAAAAATTACAACAAATAAACTTATTGGAATTACTATTGGTGCCGTTGGTGCTGTACTTTTAATTTGGTATGGCAATAAAGCTGAAGGCACTAGTTCGGTTTTAGGAAATATTTATGTATTGCTAAATGCATGTTCTTATGCTTTATATATGGTGTTGGTAAAACCATTAATGAAAAAATACAATCCAATAACTATTATTAGCTGGGCATTCTTATTTGGTTTTATTTTTATGTTTCCAATTGGAATACAAGATGTTTTAACTACAAACTTTGAAGCCTTTACTTTAAACACTTATTTAACTGTTGCTTTTGTAGTGCTTGGAACTACTTTTTTAGCGTACTTATTTAATATTTATGCACTTAGCAAAGTATCACCATCTATAAGTGGAAGTTATATTTATTTACAACCTGTAGTAAGTTTTATAATGGTGAGCCTTTATGCTTTTGTATTAAATGATAATGAGTATTCACAAGACATTAATTTAATAAAAATAATAAGCTGTTTAATGGTAATTGCTGGAGTTTATATGATTAGTAAAAAACCTAGAAAAAGGTTAGCTTAAATTTCGAGCCATTTTTTCTTGTGGCAATAAAGCGTGATAAATAAATGAATTTATTGGTGTTTTAATATCTAATATTTCACCTTGTTTAACAATATAGCCATTAAAATTTTCTAACTCACTTGGCTTGCCTTCCATAATATCTCGTTGCATTGATGCTGTGGTACTGTAATCTAATGCATTAATAACACTCATTGTTTTGCTAACATCTTCTTGAGTTAATGGTATTCCTTTTTTTTGAGCAATTTGAACTATTTCATTTGCGGTTTTTAGCATCACATTTTGTATAAAGCTATCCGTTTTAAACAAACCTACAACAGTTCTTGTTAAAGCTCCAATTCCACTATATGTAGTTATAAATAAAAACTTTTTCCAAATATCTAATTGTATATTTTCTGAAACTTTATTTTTAAAATCGGCAGCATCAAACAGCTTTTTTATAGTTTTAATTCGTGATGATTTTTCATTGTTTAACTCTCCAAAAATAATTTCTGGTTCAAATGCAAAGTGATTAATAATTCCAGGAGCTTCAATTTTACTAACTATTCTACACAAACCTGCTAATACATTTTCAGTATTTAAAACGGTTAATAATTTATCAGCGTTATCGGCACCATTTTGCAATGGAAGTACTAATGTGTTTTTAGAAATAATTGATTTTAATTGTTTTGCAACCTCCGTAATTTGCCAAGATTTTACGCCTAAAATAACTAAATCTGGTTTTGTTGTTATTTCTTTTAAAGAATCTGTAGCATTTGGAAAAACTGTAAAATTACCATAAATGCTTTTAATTTGAAGTCCGCTTTTTTGTATTGCTTTTAAATGTTTTCCTCTGGCAATAAACGTAACATTATTACCTGATTTAGCTAATTTAGCACCAAAATAACCACCTACTCCACCTGCGCCAAAAACAACAATATTCATATCTTTCTTTTTATCAAAAATATGGAAATAGATTTTAATTAAAAAAGATAATTTTTAGGAAAACTAACAATTACAATCAGGACCGCAATTTCCTTTTTTCTTAGATTTAAAAAAGAATTTACGAATTAAAAAAGCAACAGCAATTACTAAAACTATATATGTTAAAATTTCTTGCATTAATTTAAAAAAGTAAAGGTTATTATAGAAACAATATAAGCTAACAATCCCATGCCTGTTAATTGTAAAATTGGCCATTTCCAGCTTTTAGTTTCTCTTTTTACAATTGCCAGTGTTCCCATACATTGCATAGCAAAAGCATAGAATAGTAATAAAGACATTCCTGTAGCAAAATTAAATCGTTTTTCTCCTGTTACTGGATTAATTTCGCTACTCATCCGCTGTTTAATTGTTGCGGTATTATCATTATCGCTTTCCACATTATATATAGTAGCTAAAGCGCCAACAAAAACTTCACGAGCCGCAAATGAACTAATTAGTGCAATACCAATTTTCCAATCGTATCCCATTGGTTTTATTACTGGTTCAATAGTTTTACCCATTATACCAATATAAGAATTCTCTAATTTATAAGAAGCTATTTTTTTATGCATTTCTTCTTTTGAAATGGTTTGATTCTGAGTTTGTTTTGAGATAATTTCATCTGCATTTTTAAAGTTACTTCCACCATTTGAGGCTAAAAACCATAATATAACAGATATTGCTAAAATAATACTTCCTGCTCCTGTTATAAAAGCTTTTACCTTTTCAACAACGGTATAAAATATATTTTTAATAGATGGTAACTTATAATTAGGCATTTCAATTGCAAACAAACTTTTATGCTTAACTTTTAATAAGTAATTTAATAAAACTGCGGATGAAATTGCAGCTCCAAAACCTAACAAATACAATCCCATTAAAGTTAATCCTTGTAAATTAAATATTCCTAATATCTTTTTTTGTGGAATTATTATTGAGATTAAAATGGTATAAACTGGTAAACGAGCTGAACAGGTTGTAAATGGTACTACTAATATTGTAATTAATCTTTCTCTCCAACTACTAATATTTCTTGATGCCATTATAGCTGGAATAGCACAAGCTGTACCTGAAATTAATGGAATAATACTTTTTCCTCCCATTCCAAATCGTCGCATAATTTTATCCATTAAAAAAACTACACGGCTCATATAACCTGTTTCTTCTAAAATGGAAATAAAAATGAATAAAATGGTTATTTGAGGGATAAATATTAAAACACCTCCTATGCCAGGTATAATTCCTTCTGCAATTAAATTGGTAAGCATACCTGTTGGTAAATTATTTTTAGCTAACACTCTTAAATTTGCAAAAAACCCGTCTATAAGATCCATTGGAACTGTTGCCCATTCAAAAATAGATTGAAAAATAAGAAATAAAACTAAAGCAAAAATAACATAACCAAATATTTTATGTGTTAGTATTCTATCTAACTTACTACGTAAATCAGTAGCTTTAGACTTATCTACTAAATACGTTTTTTTTAAAATTTCATTTATTTTTTGATATCTGTAAATAGTTTCTTTATGTTGGTATTTTTTTATTTGTTCTTTACGTTCCGTAAAAATTCTTAATTTATTTTGTTCTTCATTGGTTAAAAAATCACAATATTCCTGTTGTGTAATTAGTAACCAAGATTTATATAATGAAAAATTTGTAAAGGTTTTTTTTACTTCTTTAAAGAAATCAGCATCAATTTTATCTGAAATATTTGCAATAGGATTAGTATCCCAATTTTTATAATTTAATATTTCTTTTTTAAGCTCGTCAATGCCTAGTTTTTTTCTGGCACTAACTAAAATAACTTCTGATTTTAACTCTTTTTTTAATGCTTCAACATCAATAGTAATTCCTTTGCGTTGCATTTGGTCTTTCATATTAATAACCAAAAGAGTAGGAATTTGTAAATCTTTAATTTGTGAAAAAAGTAATAAGTTGCGTTTTAAATTCTCAACCTCTGCAACTACAATTACTAAATCTGGAAATGAAGAATTATTTTCATTTAGTAATGTTTCTAAAACAATAGTTTCGTCTAATGTGGATGGATTAATACTGTAAGTCCCCGGTAAATCGGTTACTTCAGCAGTAAGTTCTTCTGAAATTTTACACTTTCCTTGTTTTTTATCTACTGTAATACCAGGGTAATTTCCAACCTTTTGATTTAACCCTGTTAGTTGATTAAATAAAGAAGTTTTTCCTGTGTTTGGATTGCCAACTAAAGCTAGTTTAACTACTTTATTTTTTTTCATTTACAACTTAATGATATTAATTTTTTGAGCTGTTTCAATTCTAATGGCCAAGTGACTGCCATTTACTTTTATATAAAGCGGATCTTTAAATGGTGCTACCTGCAATAATTTAACTACTTGACCTGGTAAACAACCCATTTCAAGTAATTTTAAAGGAATTAAATCTAAAGAGAAGTTTTCAATAATTCCGTGCTCTCCTATTTTTAAACTTGCAATTGTATCGCCCATTATTAAGAATGATTATAAATAATGAGCAAATATACTAAATTAGAATGATTCTAAACAATGATAATTATCAGTAAAATTATTTCTTTCCTTCTAGCAATTTAATATCTGAAATTAATCTATCCATATCTTTCAAATCTGTTCCATCATAAAAGCCTCTAATCTGCTTATTTTTATCCACTAATACAAAATTTTCGGTATGAATAAAATCTTGTAATCCGCCATCTCCTTGGTCTGTTACAACAAAATAACTTTTTCTTGCTAAATTATAAATCTCTTTTTTACTTCCTGTAGTAATATTCCATTTTGAATCTATTACGCCTTTTTCAATTGCATAATCTTTTAAAACCGAAACACTATCAATTACTGGAGTAACCGATAACGATAAAAATTTAACATTATCATCCTTTAAAAAAGCCTCTTGTAATTTCCCCATATTATTAGTCATTATTGGACAAATAGTTTGACAACGAGTAAAAAAGAAATCGGCCACATAAATTTTATTTTCATAATCTTTTTGTGTTATAGTATCTCCATTTTGATTGATTAGCTTAAAATCCGCAATTTTATGATTATGACGAACATGTAATAAACTTTCATCTACTAATCTTGGATTTACATCTGCCGGATTATAAACTGGCAACTTTTTTTTAGGTGTTAAAATAACATATATTGCATAAATCATTCCTACAGATAAAACTGCCATTAATGCTAATGTTGGAAGTGACTTTTTAAAAAATTTTAAATCCATAATTTATTTAATTAAACCACAAATTTAAAAGAAATTATAAATATGATACGTAACTATTTTAAAACTTTGTTAAATAAACTAATTACTTAATTTATCTATTTTTACAAATGTATTTAAAACAGTACATTTGTGCGATTTATAGTTTTTAAAAAACATACATGGAAGTAGTAATAAAAGCAACACAATTTATATTAAGTTTATCATTTTTAATTGTTTTACACGAATTAGGGCATTTTATCCCTGCAAAACTGTTTAAAACAAGAGTAGAGAAATTTTATTTATTTTTTGATTATAAATTCTCTTTGTTTAAAAAGAAAATTGGCGAAACCGTTTATGGTATTGGATGGATTCCGTTAGGTGGTTATGTAAAAATTTCCGGAATGATTGATGAAAGTATGGATACCGAGCAAATGAAACAACCAGCACAACCGTGGGAATTTAGGTCAAAACCTGCTTGGCAACGCTTAATTATTATGCTAGGTGGTGTAATAATGAATTTTATATTAGGTATTTTAATTTATATAATGATAACCTTTGTTTGGGGAGTTGACTTTATAAAACCTTTAGATGTAAAACAAGGATTTGCAGTTAACCAAGTATTTAAAGACTATGGTTTTAAAGATGGAGACAAAATTTTAAAATTTAATGGTAAAGAACCTTTAGATGTTACTGATGTTAACAAATTTCTATTTTTACGAGGTTTAACTTCCTTAGAAGTTTTACATCAAAATGGGAAAACAGAAACCATACAAATTCCTGAAAATATTGGGGAAATAATGTGGCAAAAAGGAATAATGACTCCTTTTGAAGTTAGAATTCCGGCAGTTATAGATACTGTTACTCCAAATTCACCAGCTGAAAAAGCAGGAATTTTGAAAAATGATAAAATTATAGCTGTTAATAATGAACCTATTCATTTTTGGAATGATTTCACAAAAAAAATAGCAAGCGCAACAGATGAAATATCTGTAACTTTTGAACGAAATGGCTCCCAACAACAAGTTAATATTAAACCTAATTCAGAACATAAAATTGGTGTAGCTCCTAGCAAAAAAGACGTGATTACTATTCAACATAAAAAGTATTCTTTTTTAGAAAGTATTCCTAAAGGAAACTCTTTAGCAATTTGGACTTTACGTGATTATATTACTCAATTTAAATATGTTTTCACAAAAAAAGGAGCAACTAGTATTGGTGGTTTTATAGCTATTGGCAACATTTTTCCTTCCACTTGGAGTTGGCAGGCGTTTTGGAGTATAACAGCCTTTTTATCTATAATGCTAGGTTTTATGAATCTACTTCCTATTCCAGCTTTAGATGGAGGCCATGTAATGTTTACTTTATATGAAATGATATCAGGACGAAAACCAAATGATAAGTTTTTAGAATATGCTCAAATTACAGGTTTTATTATTTTAATTGCTCTATTGTTATTAGCAAATGGAAATGATATTGTAAAACTGTTCTCTTAATAATAGATAGTATAACAAAAAAAATCCTCAGAAAATTCTGAGGATTTTTTTTTGTTATAAAATTAACTCAACCTTAATCGGCTAAAATAATAACTTTATTTTCTTTCATTTCAATAGTACCACTATTAATTGGTAAAGAATATTCATCTTTAGAAATTGTAAATTTAGATGCAAATTCTTTAACCATAGTAATATTAGCTCCTTTAAACTTAACTTTACCTTCAACCAATAAAGAAACAATTGGAGCGTGGTTATTTAACATTTGAAATTCTCCATTAATACCTGGAACTGATACAATATCTACTTCCGAGGTTAATAAGGTTGCTTCCGGTGAAACTATTTCTAAAATCATATTTACTTTTTTAAGCTTCAGCTAACATTTTTTCACCTGCATCAATAGCATCTTGAATAGAACCTCTAAGGTTAAATGCTGCTTCAGGATATTTATCTAACTCTCCATCCATAATCATATTAAAACCTTTAATGGTATCTTTAATATCCACTAAAACTCCTGGAATACCTGTAAATTGTTCCGCAACATGGAATGGTTGTGATAAAAATCGTTGCACTCTACGTGCTCTATGAACTGCTAATTTATCTTCTTCTGAAAGCTCTTCCATTCCTAAAATAGCAATAATATCTTGTAATTCTTTATATCGTTGTAATAACTCTTTAACTCTTGTAGCACAATTATAATGCTCTTCTCCTAAAATTTCAGGAGATAGAATTCTAGAAGTAGAATCTAATGGATCTACCGCTGGATAAATACCTAACTCCGCAATTTTACGAGACAATACCGTAGTTGCATCTAAGTGAGAGAATGTTGTTGCAGGAGCTGGATCTGTTAAATCATCCGCAGGTACGTATACTGCTTGTACAGATGTAATTGAACCGTTTTTAGTAGAAGTAATACGTTCTTGCATTGCTCCCATTTCAGTTGCTAAAGTTGGTTGATAACCAACCGCTGAAGGCATACGTCCTAATAAAGCTGATACTTCTGAACCTGCTTGTGTAAATCGGAAAATATTATCTACAAAAAATAATACATCTTTTCCTTGACCTTCACCTGCTCCATCACGAAAATATTCAGCAATAGTTAGCCCAGATAATGCTACACGAGCACGAGCTCCAGGAGGTTCGTTCATTTGTCCAAAAACAAAAGTTGCTTTTGAATCTTTCATTCCTGCTTTATCTACTTTAGATAAATCCCATCCTCCTTCTTCCATAGAATGCATAAAATCATCACCATATTTAATAATACCTGATTCTAACATTTCTCTTAATAAGTCATTTCCTTCACGAGTTCTTTCACCTACTCCAGCAAAAACCGATAAACCACCGTGACCTTTTGCGATATTATTAATTAATTCTTGAATTAATACTGTTTTACCAACACCTGCTCCTCCAAATAAACCAATTTTACCACCTTTAGCATAAGGCTCAATTAAATCTACAACTTTAATACCTGTAAATAATACTTCAGTTGAAGTTGACAAATCTTCAAATTTTGGGGATTGTCTGTGAATTGGTAATCCGTTATCTCCATCTTTAGGAAGGTTTCCTAATCCATCAATAGAATCTCCAATTACATTAAACAATCTTCCATAAATCTCGTTGCCAATTGGCATTTTAATTTCATTTCCTGTTGCAACAACTTCATAACCTCTACTTAGTCCATCGGTTGAATCCATTGCAATGGTACGAACTGTATCTTCTCCAACATGTTGTTGAACTTCTAATACTAAAATAGAACCGTCTTCTCTTGTAATTTCCAATGAATCGTAAATTCTAGGTAGCTCTGATTCTGACTTAAATTCAACATCAATAACTGGACCGATAATTTGTGCAACTTTACCTGTAACTTTTGCCATTACTTTAACTATTTATTATTTAGATATTTAACCTTATTTAGGTAGTCTTGTATTTTATCGTGCAAATATAGTTTTTTGATTCTATTATTAAAAAAAAACTTTCTATTTTTTAATAAAGAAAGGCTCTAAAATTTAGAGCCTTTCTTTATTAATTTATATTTTACGTTATCTTATGGGTTAATAGTCCAAGATACATAATATTGTGAACCAACTTGTCCAACACCTGGTGCACTAACATATTCTTTACCTGCTATATTAGCTCCGCCAATTTTAAATACAGATTTAATACTTGGTACAGTATAGTTTATTTGTGCATCTACAACATTACGAGGTGCAATCATACCATCAGCAAAAGTAGATTCCCATAAATATTTATCACTCCATCTATAATCTATTTTAAATCCAAGATTTTCAAATAAATCATTACTACCAAAAGATACTTTTACTTTATGTTCAGGAGTATTAAAACTTGCTTCATAATCTGGATCACTACTTTGATTGAAATCAAACTTAGCCAAAGTATAATTAATTCCGAATTTAAAATGATCAAAAACTTTTGATGCAACTCCAATAGTAGCTCCATAAGAAGTTATATCTGCTGGTGAATTTGTATATACTTGAAAAGCTTTATAATCTCCTTGGCTTAAAGCAATTGCTGCTGGTGGAGCTGGCATTGTATTTGGATCAAAATCTGAGAAATTAGCTTGACCATAATAAGGTACAATTACCGTTTTTACACCAATAAAATCTTTATATTCATTATAGTAAGCACTTCCATCTAACATAAAACTACCGAAACCGGCTCTATATCCAACTTCAAAAGCTGATATTTTTTCTGGTTTTATTAATGCAATATTAGATTTTTCAGGAGCTCCTGCTAACACTGATTTTAAAGTAAATGAATTATCGTAAGCTGCTCTACCAGATATTTGAACCGTACTTGGTACTCCTAAAGATTGACCTACAGGACTTACTGAAAAAGGAGCAGATAAATATCTGTCTAAATTATCCGGTGCTGAACCAACTAAAATTGCTCTACCAGCATCTAACCCAATATATTGATCTTGAGTGGTAGGATTTCTAAATCCTGTTTGAAAAGATGCTCTTAAATTTCTAGTTTTATTTTCTCCTAAAGAATAAGAAAGAGATACTCTTGGAGAATAATTTCCATCAAAATTCTTAGCTTTATCATAACGTATAGATCCTGTAAACTTTAATCTATCGTCTACAAATTTCTTTTGAACTTGCATGTAAGCACCATATTCGTTATAGTTAATTGCTCCGTTATAGTCTGTAAATATTGTTCCTTGTGAATTTAAAGAGTACTCTCTCCAAGATCCTCCTATTTGAATATCAGCAAAATCAATTAAACTTTGGAAGTTATAATTAACGTCTGCGTGATAAATTTTAGTATTATCTACAAACTTAGCTCCAGTATTTAAATTTGGATCAGAAATTACTGCATCAAAAGCATTTTTAAACGCTGCTGTTCCTGGAACCAAAGCTCCTGTTTGTGCATAAGCCCTTGCCTGTTGAGCAATAGCACTTGGATCTGGAGTACCTCCTCCTAAAATTGTTCCAACAAATGTATTTACATAAGCCCCAGCATATTCAGTAAACCATTGTGTATCTGACTTCCAGCTTCTATTTAAGTTTATTGCTGCAAATCGGCTATCATAGGAGTTTCCTGCGTCTTCAGATGTTGTGTATATTCTAGCAAAAAAATCATCTCCTCTTACTTCAAATTTATGTTGTTGCAAGAAAAAGTTTTTTATACTATATCTATTTGCTCCTTGGTAAATAGTACTTCCTTTACCAAATTTAGCATTGTATATAAATTCAATATTATTATCAAATGGTCTGTAGTGTAATGCAAAACTTGCTTTAACACTTTGAGCTACATAATCCATTAAATCAACTTCTTTATAACCTGTTCTGGAAACCGTAGAAGATCCCATCATAGATGCAATTGAAGATGGAACACCATTATCTAATGCTATTTGTTCAAAATTTAAGTTAGTTGACACTTCATCACCATAAATATTTAATCCGTCATATGCTGGATCATTTCTGGTTAAAGCAGGATTATTATAATCTTTATAATCTGTTGCATACCATTCCGTTCCTTTTAAAAAGGAAAAATTAGCTTTTGCAGCAAATTTATCACTAAACTTATAAGCCATTCTAATTCCAGCATCAACATAATTTCTATCGCCTGCAGCTTTTTGTGAAGTTAACCCTGTTTTAACATATGTACTTACTCCTGGAGAATCAAATGGATTTTTACTAGTCATAAACAAAATACCATTAAATGCATTTGCTCCGTATAATGCAGAAGAAGCTCCTGGTAATAATTCTACAGAATTTACATCTAACTCTGACATACCTAATAAATTCCCTAAATTAAAATTTAAAGCAGGTGAAGAATTATCCATTCCATCTACTAACTGCATAAATCTTGAATTAGCAAATGTTGCAAAACCACGCGTATTAATAGATTTAAAAGTTAAACTACTTGTATTTACATCAACTCCTTTTAAGTTTTCTAATCCATCATAAAAAGTCGGAGAAGATGTATTTCTTATAGCTCTAACATCCATATGTTCTATGGTAACTGGAGATTCTAAAACACGTTCTGGTGTTCTGGATGCAGATACAACAACTTCATCTAAAGCTGTTGCTTCCTCCGATAATTTAATATCTACTTGTTGATTTAATTGTGTAATCTCAACTTTTTTAGTAGAATATCCCATTAAAGTAACTTCTAAAACGAAAGGAGGATTTTCACTCACTTTTAACGTAAAATTCCCATCAAAATCAGCAGTAGTACCAATTGGCAAACCTACAACTTTAATGTTAGCCCCTGGAATTGGCTGATCCGCTTTTGCATCTTTTACTGTACCTGTAATAGTTGTTTGAGCCATCATTACAGAGCCAATAGAAAGTGCAAAAAAAACGCTTAATAATTTTTTCATAATATCTTAAATAGTATTGATTAACATTCTTGCAAATTACAATTTTTTTCTAATTATCAAATAAAAGTGCAAAAAAAAGCGAAAAAGTAAATTTTTCGCTTAAATTTTATCAATTACTTAAAAGACTAATCAATCTGTTTTGAAATTCCAAATTTGTCCAATAGTTTGTCCACCATGGTTGTCTTTTACTACAATTTTCCAATAATAATCGGTAGTTGGACTTAGTGTTGGCGTAGGAAATGTACTTTCAGATTGGTCTGCACTAATCACTGTTGTTGGTGGATTTACCGTATCCAAATACACATCATAGGTTAACGTATCTGAGGTGTCTGCATCGCTACCATTCCATTGTAAAGTTGCCGTTGGAGTGGTTACTACAGCATTTAATGCTGGACTTACTAATTCTGGAGCAAAAGGAGCGTGATTAGTTACGCCGGTTCCTTCTGTGTAAAAATTGAATATGCTTGAATAACTACTGGATGCATTTTTACTGTCCGTTGCTTTAACTCTCCAATAATAAGCTATCCCTTTCTCTAAAGTAATCGTTTTACTAGTAGCAGTAGTGGTTTGTGTTTCTGCTATTTGAGTAAATGAATTGTCTGTTGCTACTTGTATTTGGTAGGTTATAGCATCTCCATCACTATCGGTAGATGCATTCCACTGAAAGTTTAATTGATTATCAATACACAATAAACTATTAGTAGGATACACTAAAGTTGGTGTTGTTGGTTCATGATTTACCGGGGTTGGAGTAGGAGGTGTATCTCCACCACCTCCACAAGACCATAAGGTTGCTGTTATAACTGCTGTATATAAAAACTTCTTCATATTTTATTGTTTTATAATTTTTAAGGTAACTGGTTTATCTAAATGTACTTTTGCTATATAAATTCCTGTTGGCTGATTACTAATATCTAAGTTTACTTTACCATAGCTTACAGGATAACTTTTTTGAGATATTAATTGCGATTGTATATTATAAATCGAAATTAATACTTGTTTCTCTGCAA
>Ga0316204_10000432_pt1 | contig 154750 bp, 132 predicted proteins | sample 6monrhotite_MG_2_FD_205661 | JGI IMG/M metagenome (GOLD analysis project Ga0316204, IMG submission 205661) | Microbial mat bacterial communities from mineral coupon in-situ incubated in ocean water Damariscotta River, Maine, United States -... | ecosystem: Environmental > Aquatic > Marine >... | reverse complement strand
CATGACATCCTGCACCTTGACTGGCTACCACTGCTCCCCATGCTAACAGACAACAATCATTTACCATCAGAACGTGCGCGTTGTTTTCACAGCTCACTCGCCCATGCGATACTCAATCAGGCGCTTGAACTTCGAAAACAACATGGCCAATTCATCATCGGGCTAGGCGGCGGTGTATTTCAGAACCGACTGCTCAGCGAGGAAACAATTTCCCTGCTGAAATCACATGACTTTCAGGTCCACCTGCCCGAGCGTGTTCCGGTCAATGATGCGGGACTTTGCTTTGGACAACTGATTGAAGCTGCAGGAAAGATAAATGCTATTTGATTCAAGATATACGCGCATGGCTGTCGCGGCAAAATGACAGCGCTGATTACCCTTGCACACGGCAACGGTGGACGCTTGATGCGAGAACTGATCGATGAACTGATTGTGCCGCGACTCGGCGACCTGTTGCTTGACAGCCATGCCGATGCCGTTGCGCTCGATGCTCTGCCTGCCAATGAAAGACCCGTCGTTACTACAGACGGTTACACCGTTCAGCCACTCGAGTTTCCCGGCGGCAACATTGGTTCTCTGGCCGTCCACGGTACGGTCAACGACCTCGCCGTTAGCGGTGCTATGCCGCGCTACCTATGCTTAAACATGATTATCGAAGAAGGCTTAGAACGTGCAGTACTGGAAAGGGTTATCGATGCCTTCGCTACCGCCGCCCGACAATGTGAAATTAAAATTGCTGCAGGCGATACCAAAGTCGTGCCACACGGCGAAGGCAGTGGTTTATACCTGGCAACAACAGGTATCGGTTTGAGAAAGACCACAACTAATTTCGACGCCAAAAATATTAATGACGGTGATGCCATATTGGTCAGCGGTCCGGTTGGCGATCACGGCACCGCCGTGATGCTGGCGCGCCAAAGCTTTAGCCTGAGTAGTAACATTGTTTCAGACTCCGCCTCTGTCCTGCCACTTTGTCAGGCACTACTTCCTCTTAATGGGCTGCGCTTCATGCGCGATCCGACCCGCGGCGGTCTTGCCACCGTCATGCATGAACTACAAAGTCAGTCAGGTCTCGGGGTATTACTTGATGAAGCGGCCATTCCTGTACGCGAACCTGTCAGAGGAGTATGCGAAATCCTCGGTTACGACCCGCTCTATCTTGCCTGCGAAGGTCGCGTCGTCGCCATCGTCTCGGCCGACCAGGCGAATCAGGCACTCAACCTATGGCAGGCACTGGAAACAGGTCGTGATGCCTGCATCATCGGTACTTTCCGTGCAGACCTCAAACAGGTCATATTAAAAACATCTATTGGCGGTGAACGTCTACTATTTGAGCTTGAAGACGATCCTCTACCACGAATTTGCTGATAATGTGAGCAACTGTACGTCGTCAAAACCTTCTGGACAAAACGTGTCTTGATTTAAGAGATACCTGTGTGCGGCGAATTCCTATTTTACCGTAAGCTGTGCTAATTCATCAGTCTTGAAATACCTTGGTATCCACCTATGATGGATGCCCATGAAACTTGGAAATGTCATTGCAATGGACTTTTCCAAACACCCATTCCAGCGTATAAATTACGAATTCTCCATCCACAACGGCTGTCGGCCAAGAATGGTCATTCGCCCCTCCTTAACTTATATATTCCTACTTAATACTCATATAACGCTCAGGCTCTTTATTAAAACGTTCCAGACAACGATGGGAACAAAAGGCAAGCTTTTTACCTGCATATTCTATGTAAACAGTTGCTGTCCATTCATCCACGCGCATACCACAAACAGGATCTTGAACCCATGAGTGTTGTTCAGATTTACGATCACGCAATGCCCCGTCTTCTAACCACAACACTCGGTCAGCAATCTCTTCGACTCTGGGGTCGTGGGTAACCATCAGTACAGCACAACCATCATCGCGAGCGATATCGTGCAAAATCATCATCACTTCCTGACCCTTGTGAGAGTCGAGATTGCCGGTGGGTTCATCAGCGAGAATGATAGGTGGCTGGTTAATCAAAGCACGTGCAATCGCGACACGCTGTTTTTCGCCACCGGAAAGTGTATTTGGCAAGGCATTGCGTCGCGCAGTCAATCCCAGCCTTTCTAACAAATCATCCAAATGCCCTCTTGCACCTTTAAATCCAGCGGCACTGAGTTGGGTCGGAAGAAGAATATTCTCCTCGACGGTTAACGCCTCCAATAAATTAAAGGCTTGAAAAACAAAACCAAGTTTTCGTGCACGCAATGAGGCGAGTGCCGAATTATTCATAGTACTGATATCAATATCATCAATAACAACTTCACCCGATGTAGGACTGAGTAAAGCACCAAGCATGGATAATAATGTTGTTTTTCCCGAGCCTGACGACCCCATGATGAGCACCATCTCGCCGCGTTTGATTTCGAGACTCACATCATTCACTGCCCGTACTTCAGAGACACCGCTACCAAAACGCTTGATCAGATTATTTGCTTGCAAAATAATCTCTGCCATATGTTAGACCTCAGCTATTAAAAACCATCATAGGATCAACCTTGGCCACGGTACGAGCAGCACCCAGCGATGCCAATATAGCAACCGGCAGGGAAACTAAAGCCAGCGGAATAAATTGATGCAAACGTACCGCGAGATTAATCTGCGGCGCAATAGATGGCAGCCACACCAACAGGGAAAATGAAATAAATAATGCTAGCAGCAACCCCAGCCCCGTAATCACCATACTCTGACACAGGGCAGCAAGATAGATTTGACTATTACTAAAACCAAGTGCCTTGGCAACAGCCAACTCCTGTCTTTTTCTGGCAATTAAAGAGTAGGCAGAAAAAGCAACAATCAGTGTTGCCAACAGGGTACCTAACAGCGTCATCATACGAATAATCTCTGCGCCCATCTGCACGGCCAGTTGCCAATCGCTAGCGATAAACTCATCACTGCTTAAAGCGTTAACTTTTTCCACATTTTCCTTAATACGCTTAACCAGAGTTTGTGCAGAAACACCCGGCTCGGCATAAACCATGATGTAACTATATTGCTCCATACCATCAAGCAAATCCCCCAGGTCCTCCCGAGAAACAAAAACAACCGCGCTAGCCATGGAGAAGGTGCCACGAGAAATCCCGACAACACGTAATGGTCGATCGATCATTATTATCTCATCGCCCATCTGCACACCGGTAAGCTGTGAAATCACTTCGGGTATAACCGCCTCACCAGGATCAGGTATCGCTTTGCCTTGCGCCATCTCCCACGGACCGGCTCGACGATGCTCTGGCGTGATCCCCATGATATAGGAGAACCAATCCTTACCACCGATTTTGACTGGCCCGTTAAGGTAGAGAATAGCCGACACCTCACGCACTCCTGGCAGCTGGGCTATCTTGTCCGCCTTCCAGTCCCATACCATCGAGCTGGACATATGCATATTAGAGACACCCTTCTGCATCACCCAGACATCGGCCTCCATCTTTTCTAGATAGGCGATCATCTGTTCTGACTCACCCTCAAAAACCGCACTAAAGAAAATAACCAAAATAAATGACACTGCAACCGCCAAGGCGCTAACAAACAATCGCATCGGTTCAGCAAAAAGCGTTTTCAGGCTCCAATAAAGCATCTCAACCTCTAAAAACAATCGCCGGATCAAGCTTGGCAATAAAACGATATGGCAAATACGCCCCGATCACACCCAGCACAAGTGCTGCCACAAAAGTGCGTAACAGCGGCACAGTCTCCATCACTGGAACCATATAAAGAGGCACACGCATCTCAATGAGCCAAGCACCTACAAACGCCAGCAGCAACGCAAGTGGGAAAGCTAACAAAATCATAAGCACTGACTCAAGCACCACCTCCTTAATCAAAGAATGATTAGGAAACCCCAAGGCTTTCATTACACCGAAATTACGCAGCCTCGCGTGAACGGCCGCAAACATAATAATTCCCACCACCAGTAAAGCGATGATATAACCTGCCCCGATTAATACCCCCATCACAGGACCAAACAAGGTACGCCCCAGATCCATATCGTTTTCTGACAGCGCTTCAGGGGTAAAAACATCAGCCCCACTCTCCACCTTTTCTATGACTGCAGAAATGGCATTTTTATCTGCACCCGGTTCTAATTCAACCAGCAGGTAACTCAACAATGGCAGATTACTAATATCCCCCACTAAATCGGAATCAAAAAAGAAGTCGATCATGTCGTCATAATTAATGAACGAAAACGCGGTAAACAACGCCGAAGCCTGTTCTGCGATGCCGGCAATACGAAACTCGAAATCAGCAACAATAAAGGGATCACCTATTTTGATATCGTAGAGCACGGCGAGAGACTCATCGACCACTATCTCTCGGGCTTTTTCGGCAGCACGACCGGCTTTAAGCTTTGATGGTCCGCCCCCCGTATCGTAGACCACAAAAAAGATGGGGCTCTTGGGATAACCGCTCTTTTCATAGATCACCGGTACCATGGTAATAGGGTGAGCCTCTATCACTCCCTCTATATCTTCAATCCTCTGACGACTTAATTGCGGCAACAAAGAACGACTAGCGACAAAGTTGGTAACTCCGGTTTGTACTACAATAAGATCCGCACCCCGATTGAGCGCTACATTTTTGAGCTGAACGAGAAGACCCGACTGGAACCCCTCAAGCAGCAGGATCACCGCCAAGGCGCTGGCGATCGCTATACATGTGATCAGCGTACGGGTTGGTTCATAGATTAATTGACGGTAGATCAACCTAAACATCTACTCCCCCCTCTTGCATAATCCTTTGCGCCGACATAGCCAACATATATAACGCCTGAAGAAACAATTATAGCGCTGACGTTTTTTTAACCAGAAAGATGGCCAGTACCTTTTTCTTCTGCATATTATGCATTCAACTATAAAAGCAATCACGTTATCTTTTATATAATATCTGAACAATATGTGTGATTGGTCTGGGCAAGCGCCTTTATGATGCCTTGGGGTATTTTAATAAAAAAACCCACCAAGCCGAAGGCGGATGGAGTCTGTTAATTACCAAACAAATTCGATCGATCTTTCGATTACGACCATGTTTTGCAGTTAAAGTGCGAAGAAATGCAGGAGCGGCTATAGTGGGCGTAAAGTCGTGGTGGAAATCATGACGTAGTGTGACGAGGACGATGTCATACGGAGGCATGATATCCCGCAGGACAGTCAAGGATAAAGGAATTAACTGTCGCGTTGGCGAGTTGATTTTTGGCAAGGAGGCCAAACAATCGTTCATGAGGTAGCGACACAATCGGCCCTTGTGATTTTGGTGAAAAATAAGAATCGATCAGGAGGAGAAGCGATGTTCATTAAACTGTTCAAACGAAGGCTTGCCGAAAGACGACATGACCAGATTAATTGCCCTGGTCCAGAGCGGCGCGTATCTGAACGGAGATGTGGACGAGACCGTCGGCATCGTAGACTGCTCCAGTATTTCATTAATAAGAGATTAAATCGACGCGCTGGAGGGGATCGTCGATTAGCTACCTAATTATTTACAATGAATTCGACGCCGGAAAGTACAACAGTAATAAAGGCCGTCACGACAAGCAGTGCCGTTAGAACAACAAATAACACGATAACCCGTAACTCGTTATGTCAACATTATAAAATTGCCCAAACGGTGCCTTGCCATCGTAGCGTTCCAACATCACGCGGATGCGTCGGTTACCTGAATCAGGTCTGCCAAATTCGAGCCCAACCTTAACCGTGGCATTGATATTCCAGCTATCTCCTTCGAATGCTGTAAGATCCACACCGCCGATCCAGCGACCATCAAACAACCGGTGTTTCGTATGGTGATATTCTCCGCCAAACTGCACGGCCGTTCTATCAAGGTCACTGGGCTCAACATTAAGTAGATAACCCGCGCCCATATAGAGCCGAAATTCTTCCCAATAATAAGAGCCCAAAAAGTCCACGGCCTCCAGACTGAAATTAATGCGCTCAGGCGCTGAGTCACCCAGTAAAAGCTCATCACCGAGATGCGAACTCTGATGGAGTACACGTAAACGATAAGACGCAGGACCACGGCGGTGAGTACCAGAAAGACCAATTGTATAGTCCGCATTGATTAGGTCCTTGGATTCAGCCTCCATATTAAATTGGGCAAACAAGGCACCAACGATACTCACTTGCCATTGTTTAGTGGTCGTTGTCTGCCAGCGCACCAATCCAAAGTGTTCACCATAACTCACCACTCCCGCGGTAAATTTACCCAACCTGCCACTGCTATTAACCCGATATAAGCCAGCAGAAAATTGTGGTTCTCTAGGATCTGCCACTAAAGGCTCAAACAATTCACCAATCGGGAACACTGTTTTTGTAACATATTCATTGGCCAAAACCAGAGTCGTCCTCGAAAACAAGACAAAAACAAAGCCCCACAGTATCAGTCGCATTTTCAAATACTTCTCCAATAGTTATTACCCAGAGAAGATCTTTCAAGCATTACCTGTTTTAACAAAAACATGACTATCAGCAATACTATGATCAGATTTTGAATATATGAAACTCGCAATTACCTGCGCATCAAATATCCTGTTACCCAGCCCCTTGAGTGGTGATGTGTTTTCTCAAACGTTCAAGCCAGCTGTCCAGGTCACGATCATCAAGAAAGAAATCGAATCCGCCCAAGCTGCGCTGCAGGTTCATCAGATCGATGAGAAAGTTAAAGACGGCATTGGCTGCGGACTCCTCGGCCACTAAGGCGACGTTTTGGGCATCCAGCAGATCGAGAATGGAAATGGCACCACGTGAATAGGCATCGGTAACAATTTTCAGGCTTTTATGCGCTGCCGTTGCGGCATCTTTGGAAAGCTGAATGGAGGGGTAAGAGGCTTCTATCTCGTGAAGCGAGATTCTGATACGTTGTTTAATACGTTCCTGTACCGCATCCCGTTGCACATTAAGCCGTGCCAGATCCCGTTGTGCGCCCGATAAGCGTGCATGTCGAGCGCCACCTTCGAAAAGTGGCAAAGAGGCATTTATACCAACGCTCCAATCGGTAATGTCTTCACCGGACAAGCCGATGATACGATCTTCATCAAGCACATTGGATACTTCGCCCTGTAAACTTATTGTCGGTGACCAAAAAGCGCGCTGATTGCTCTTTAGCTCCCGTTTGATCGCTGCGGTTTGTGCTGCGATACTCGCCAGTTCAGGTGAAGTTAACAGTCCTTCTTTCATCATAAAATCACCCATTAGTTCGAATGAACGATCATTACTCACATATTCAAATAGCTCAGGGTGACTGACCATCAGGTTGGGATCATCCAGCGTAGCGGGTTCTGCAATGAAAGACTCTTTGAGTGGACGGTAAAGCAAGCGGTTTAGGGTGTCACGGATTTGTTGTAGCCGTGCCTGAGCTGCCAACAACTCCTGACGTGATGTCGCCAGTTCGCTTTCCCAGCGATAAACTTCTGCAGGATTGGCGACACCAATACGTTGCCGGTCCCGAGCCAACTCCAGATTGGCACGGGTGAGTTTCATATCATCCCTGCGTATGTGTACGAAGGTTTGCGCCTTAAGCACGTTGAGAAAGGCAAGTGTGGCATCCTGGATAATGTCCAATTCCAATTGCCGGTTTAAGGCTTGCCGATTTGTTTGCAGATAAGTTTGTATTTCAACGTTGGCACGAACCGAATCGGAATACAATATTTGACTCAGTGTGAGTGCGGCGCTTGTGGATTTTTCAGCGGCGGCACCACTCACTACTGTAACGCTGTCATCATTAAGTTGTGAATAACTGATTCCGGCATTGAGCTGCGGCCGCAATGCAGCACGGGCTTCATCTACTTCAGTCTCACCGGCTTCAAGCTGCAGTGCGGCAGCGCGTAAATCGAGGTTAGCCTTGACCGCCTCTAAGGCAACCGCTGATAAGGTCAGTCTTCGACCTTCCTGTTCTGGTTCTTCATTGAGCAATATAGCCTCGTTAAGGATATCGAAGCGGGGGTAGATGCCAATGGCACGCGCCGTGGCCATGTTGATGGTCAACCGCCGCTTGCTCTTAAAAAAGACCGGTTGATGTTCTGCCGGCTCACCACGTAACACGGCGTGCATGTTTAAGGCGTTGCGGCGCGCCAACCGTCGCCAATCAGAAGCTGGGGCCTCCGCCATCAATATGCCCAGATCAACAAGCTGGGAGTCGAGCAGGCTGTAACTGGGCAGGCGTTTTTCTATCAAAGTGGCAATCAGTTGTTTCATAGCGGTTGGGTCGAGGCGAGCCAGGTCGGTGACGACAACGACGTCGGCATCCTCTGGAATTTTTGCCGCCAGGTCTTCATTGCGAGTGTGTTGTAAAGTAAATTGTATCTCTACACCTCCCGCGGCAGAGACCTCCCGTGCGCGACGGATCAATCCTGGCTCTGCAGTGTAATGGGCCTCATCTACGAGCACGGTGATCTTCTTGAAATCAACAACACTTTTCAACAGCTTCAGGTCACGCACAAAGTCCGCCGTCCCACTAAGGTAGTTGAGGTTCTTGACACCACTGGTATTATCTTTTCTAGGCAGCCCCTGAAGATCTGCACCCATCACAAGCGGCGCAAAGGTTGGCTTGCGTAACGGCCCACTTAGGGCAGCGACGGCACCGGATACGTACCCCAGTGCCAACACCATGTCGACCTCGGGATCTTGTTGCAGTTGTTTGAACGCCGACTCGATACGCTCGGCCGACCACGCTCCATCGAGCTGTTTCGCTGCGGGGAATCGTATGTCGAAGTCGGCCTGGGTCAGGGCCATAAATTCGCTCTTGAATAACTCGGGTGACCAGCTGACATGTTCAATAGGGCCATCAATGACGATGCCGATAGTTACGACTTTTGCGGCCTGGGCCGTGGGTATAAGTAATAACAGCAGTATGGTCATTATGCTGAACAGCTTAGGTCGTCTCATCACCCCCCCTTTTTTGCACATATAATTTTCATCCTTGTATTAATGTAACGGTCTTGCGAAATCGCAGCAACGCTGCCAGGAAAAACAGTGCGCCGATGGTAGCGATGGCGGCAAACTGCGGCCACACCACCGTCAACCCGGCATCACGAAACAGAATAGCCTGCGCCTGGCTGACAAAATGAGTGGATGGCACCAGCTGCATAATGATCTGCAGTCCCTCCGGCATACTCTCCAGCGGGGTATTGCCGCCGGACAATAACAACATGATCACATACACGATCATGGTAAGCAGTCCGAACTGGGGCATGGAGCGGGCCAGCGTCGCCAGATAAATACCCAGTGAAGTCACTGAGAATAGATAGATCACCGCCCCGACAAGATAGAGCGGAATCGAACCACGGATGGGTACCGCAAGCGCCCCCTGCACGATGATATAAAGCGACAGACTGGTGGCAATGATCACCACCAGGCCATTGGCCCACACCTTGGCAAGCATAATCTCAATCGGCCGCAGCGGCATCACCAACAGATGTTCGATAGTGCCGTGCTCACGCTCGCGTATCAGGGCTGCACCGGTGAGCAGCATGGCCATCAACGTAATATTATTGGTGAGCGACATAGCGCCTTGATACCAGGTTGGCTCCATATTAGGGTTAAAGCGGGCACGGGTGACGATATTCACCGCGGCTGTGGCGCTAGCCCCTTGCAGAAACGCGTTCAGTTCCTGGGTAATAATCTGCTGAATATAAACGGAACCGGTGCCGGCCATGCCCATGGCGGTCGCGTCGACAATGAGCTGTACCACCGTCGGACGACCGGCCAGAATGTCTGCCTGAAACCTCGGTGGAATATCGATAACAAAGGCATAACGACTTGCTTCCATGGCAGTATCTATCTCGTCTATCTGTAATGCCACCGGTGCCTGGAAACGGGGTGGCAGCAGTGCGTCACCGATGCGCCGGGAGAGTTGCGAGCGGTCTTCATCGACAATGCCCACCGCCGCATTGACTACCCCAACGGAGGCATTCTGCGCCTCCTCGAACACGGCGAAGGTGAACATATAAATGATCAGGAACAGCATCACCGGGTCAGCACGCAAGCTGAACAGCTCTTTGATTCCCAGTTGCAAGATATTTGTCAGGCTTCGTTTCATAGCTGCCGTTACCTCTCCTGCGTCTTCAACAGGCTCAGCGACAATAGCAAGTAGGCCAGGATCAACACCACCAACATGCCAAGGTTGAACGACAGTGCCTCGAAACCCAGGCCCTTGGTAAAGGTGCCCAGGCTGATCTGCTGGAAATAACCGCTGGGGAAAATCTGGCTGAATACTTTGGCACCGGGTGTCAGGGAAGATACCGGAGCAAAGAAGCCTGAAAAATTGACCGCGGGCATGGTGGTGATAATGGCGGTGCCAAATATCGCTGCGATCTGGGTCTTCATAAATGAGGACATCAGCAGGCCCAAACCGGTAGTGGCGATAACGTAGAGCAGTCCTCCCACCAACAAGGTAAGCGCACTGCCCTTGATCGGCACCTGAAACAGGAACACCGCCAGCAACACCAGGCAGGCGAAGTTGAGTAGTGCAATCAACACATAGGGAGCCTGTTTTCCGATCAGAAATTCCAAACCACTCACTGGGGTGGCATACAGGTTGGTGATGGAGCCCATCTCCTTTTCTCTCACCACTCCGGCGGCGGTCATCATGGCGGGGATCCACACCAGCATCATCATAATGGTGCCAGGCACGATACTATAAACGCTCTTGAAGTCCTGATTGTAACGAAAGCGGGTTTCAATGGTGACCGGTGTCGGTCGCTGGTCATAGCCGGACTCGCCACCCATCAACTGTTCCAGGTAAAACTGGTGTACACCGAGAATATATCCGCGTGCAGTTTCGGCAGTAAACGGGAAGGTACCATCAAGCCAGATAGCCACATCCGGATGACGACCACGCTTTAGTTCTTTGCCGAACCCTGGCGGTACTTCGATAACGAAGCTTACCTGACCTTTACGCAAAACGTTTTCCACATCGTTGTAGTGGTGTAACTTTGCGCGTTGTGCAAAGTAACGGGAACCGGCAAAGTTTTCCAGATAGCGGCGGCTTTCCGGAGTTTGATCCTGGTCGAGTACCGCATAGGAGATATCTTCCAGGTCAAAGGTGATACCGTAGCCAAAGGCAATCATCAATATAACAGGGCCGAGTAAGGCGAAGGCGATGCGAATCGGATCGCGAATAATTTCCAGACTCTCTCGGCGAGCATAGGCCCAGGCGTGGGCGGGATTGAAGGGTAAGTGTTTCGATCTGGCGTGTGGTGATGCGGCCTGATCATTATGCTCAGTCGGTGTTTCAGGCTGGACCGCAGCAACCTCGCTTCCGGCGGCCTCCTCCAGATATTCAATAAAGGTCTCTTCCAGGTTTTCGCTACCGCGCTCGCGTACTAATGTCGCCGGGCTGCCTTGCGCCAGCACCCGACCAGCGTGCATCAGTGAAATGCGGTCACAGCGTTCGGCCTCATTCATAAAATGGGTGGAGATGAAGATTGTCACGCCGTCTTGTCGTGACAGCTGTATCAGCAACGCCCAGAACTGATCCCGCGCCACCGGATCCACTCCCGAGGTGGGCTCATCAAGGATCAGCATCTCCGGGCCGTGGATCACCGCGACGGCCAGAGAGAGTCTTTGACGCACACCCAAGGGCAACTTTTCCGTTAGCTCATCGGTCACCTCGCCGAGGCCGAAGCGTTCGATCATCTCATCTACCCGCGCCGCAATCCGCGCGGTGGGTAACTGGAAGATGCGTGCATGCAACATCAGGTTCTGACGTACCGTTAGTTCACTATAGAGCGAAAAAGCCTGGGACATATACCCGACCCGCTTTCTCAGATCGATGTCCTTCACATCGGCGGGACGACCAAACAGTCGCGCCTCTCCGCCCGAACTGGGTAGCAATCCGGTGAGCATCTTCATAGTCGTGGTCTTACCGCAACCGTTGGAGCCGAGAAAACCGAAGATCTCGCCGCGTTCGATAGTGAAGCTTACCCGGTCAACGGCAATGAAGTCACCAAAACGCCGAGTAAGATCGCTGGCCTCGATCGCCGGCACCCCATGTTTCACCTGGTGCGACGGTATGGTAAGCGTTTGGTAGCCGCGGCGTTTGTGTTCGGGCAGCAGGTGGATGAAGGCAGTTTCCAGATTGGCGGCGTTGTTGGCGAGCGCCTTCAACTCCGCCGGACTGCCGCTAGCTAGCACCCTGCCTGCATCCATCGCCACCAACCAGTCGAAGCGTTCTGCCTCGTCCATATAGGCGGTTGCGACAATCACACTCATGCCTTGGCGACGTTGGCGAATTCGTTCGATGAGTTCCCAGAACTGTCGCCGTGACAAAGGGTCAACACCGGTGGTGGGTTCGTCCAGAATCAGTAGTTGCGGATCGTGGATCAGTGCACAACACAATCCCAATTTCTGTTTCATGCCGCCAGAGAGTTTTCCCGCTGGACGATCAGCAAAGGGGGCCAGACCAGTGCTGTCGAGTAGTTCCTTGATGCGCTTTAGCCGCTCCGCACGGGATTGGCCAAACAGGCGGCCAAAGAAATCAATGTTCTCGTATACCGACAAGGTCATGTAGAGGTTGTGACCCAACCCTTGTGGCATGTAGGCGATACGCGGGCAAATAGCGCGACGGGTCAGCGCGTGACGTATGTCGCTACCGAGCACCTGCACTGTGCCCGTTTGAATCTTGCGTACGCCGGCTATCAGCGCCAGCAGGCTAGATTTACCCACACCATCTGGGCCGATCAAGCCGACCATGTTACCGACAGGAAAGTCGAGACTAATGCTGTCCAGTGCTACAATTTTTTTATAGCAATGAGTAACATCGCTGAGCCTCGCTACCGGCTCCACAGTTCAAGCCCTGCATTTCATTGTGAATGTTCCGTCGAATGCAACGACGCCGGCCATGCGGCGTTTGTATCAAGGCGAATGTATGCTACGCCGGGGATGCCAGTCTTAGCTAAGGAGGGATATTGCGTGATAAATTCAGCGTCAAGCTGAACTTTGATGCGAAACATCAACTTCTCTCTCTCGGTGCGGGTTTCGACTTCTTTGGGTGTGAACTGAGCCCTGGGGGCGACAAAGAAAACCTTGGCTGGAATTGCGACCTCCTCCAAGCCTTCAAGTAAAACACGGGCCTCAGCACCAACCGCCACCCTCGCCGCCTGCTGGGTCGGTAGAAAGAGGGTCATATAGATATCCGTGGGATCAAATATGGTAAGCACCTTGCCTCCAGCAGGCAAGACTTCGCCGGGTTCGGCCAAGCGGTACAGTACTTGGCCTCTGATGGGCGCCTTGAGTATGCTGTCATCCAACTGGGATTTAATCAGCTCCGTATTGGCGATGGCGGCTTCGATGGCCGCATCGGCATTCGAAAGCTGGGCTCGCGCCGCCGCCAATGTTGCCCTGGCGGTTTCCACGGCGGTTTCATCACGCTGCAGCTGCTCCAGGGAAATACTATCGTTTTCGTAAAGACCTTTCGCACGTTCCATATCCTTTTGCGCCAGCGAAAGCTCACTCTTGCGTTGTGCAATGACAGCGACAGCGACGCTACGTTCCTGTTGAGCACGTCGTACCTCAGCCTGCGCCCGGCGCAGTTGTGCATCCAGCTCTTTGGTATCGACTTGAGCCAGTGCTTGATTGAGATCGACCATGTTACCTTCTTTGCTCAGTACCCCAGCAAGGCGTCCGCCATACTTTGTTGTGATGTCGACTTCGGTAGCCTCGGTACGTCCATTCCCAGAGGCAATACCTTCAGGAAGTTCTGGTTTCTGGAAAAGTTGCAATATGAAACCAATGCCAATCAATATGATAGCCAATACAATTACGCTGGTTATCCATTTCCTTGAATATTGATTCGTCATTATGTGCCCTCGAATCTGCGTTCACTTATATTAGCTTGCCCTGTGTAGCCACCAAAATATCAGGCTGCTTTCCGTCGGGATTACGCCCCTGGATGGTATTGACAAGTTAACTATTTTATCCAAAATAATTGGCCCTGTAATTAATTTCATTATGCTACTGCATTTTCCAAGACGCAAAAGCGCGCAACCAAAATAATCGACAATGATCTGCAGAAACCAGGTAACGCCTCAGTGTGATGTATCGTGAATCGTGTCTGGAATGAGTTCAATGAGTTCTCTGTGCGCAACGCTATAGTTTCTCAATTTATCCGTTACAATTTTTCTAGGTTCGTTACCGTGAGTTTTCAATAAACGTTTAAAGAAGCGCTTTCAGCCTTGCCATAACGTTTATTCTGCAATAACACACAACAACCCTCCATAAATAATGGCGCTCAACACGGATGTTCACGAATACTTCATCTATATAAAACGTATTTCAATACCCCTGATGAGGTTGCTTCAATTTTCTCGCAGAGTGTGAACCAAATTTATTGCACCACAGTCGAATAGATTCATAACTTACCGTAATATCTCGTTCAACCAATATATCTTCAATATCCCGATAACTGAGATTAAATCGATAGCGTTTATATATCGTTTTTGATCTGATCATCCAAATATTATCGCCTTGACGCACTTAATTTGTCAGTATCCTCACCATGGATTAACACGAGTAAAGCGCAAGTCAGGCTTTACTATCATGTTCCACGGTTATAACAACATTTCCTGTCTTATGTCCTTTTTCAACATACTTATACGCCTCGATAATCTGATCTAGCGTAAATCTCCCGTCTATCACTGAGTTGAACTTTCCCTGCTCCATGAGATTTTTGATTAAAAGCAGGCTTCTCTTGATGTGCGTAGGAACTGGAAATACGGTTTTTTTGTTCCCAAGCATAGACTTTATGATCGGCGTCATGAGTGGCAAGAAAATATTTTGGGCCATGTAACCCAGGTCAGAGGAAATATAAACCCCGCCTGGCTGTAGTAATTTTATGCATTTAAAAAAGGAGCTTTTACCTACTGCATCAAAAACAAAATTATATTTTTGCTCGTTTTTTGTGAAATCCTCTTTTGTATAATCGATTACTTTGCTTGCCCCTAGTGCTTTTACTAATTCTATATTTTTGGTAGCACATACCGCAGTAACGTTAACATCATAATATCTTAGAAGCTGGACCGCCGCCGAACCGATAGCACCTGTGGCGCCATTGACTAAAACATTTTGCCCCTTTTTCAAGTCTACCTTGTTTATAAAATTATACGCATAATGCGCACCTTCAGTGCTCGCTGCCGCCTGCTCGTAGGTAATATTATCTGGTATCGTCAGCGCCTTGTCTTCCGTAATTGTCATGTATTGTGCATGAGATCCTGCACCTTGATCATCAAAACCAAAAACTTTGTCCCCCGTTTTAAAAGATATTATGTTTTTCCCAACAGCCTTAATTTCACCAGAAAATTCAGTTCCAGGTATTTGCTTCTTTGGTTTGAGCAACCCCGTTACCAGACGCATAAAAAACGGCTTTGCTCTAATCGTTGCGCAGTCTGTACGATTTACGGTTGTCGCATGTACCTTTATCAACACTTCATTATCACTGGGAGTTGGTTTTTCTAGCTCTTTAAGCTGAAGTACGTCCGGGGGTCCGTATTTTGTCCATAACACGGCTTTCATGCGTTTCCCACCATATTGATAACCACTTTGCCTTTGACATTTCCTTCTTCATAATATCTAAGCGCTTCAGCGACTTCACTTAGCGGGTAACATTTATCGATAACGGGAGTGACGGTGCCTTCTTCAAAAAGCAATTTCATAATATCCAGATCATTTGCATTTGGTTTATGTAACAAAAGACCCATTTTCTTACTACTGATCATTGAAATTAATGGTCCCATAAACATGACTTGAAGAATCAGCACCGAAGAACCACCGACCATGACATAGCGTCCATTCGAGCTTAAAGCACGTCTGTAATCAAAAATAGAATGACGCCCCTGTACATCAAGAATCAGATCATACTGCTGCCCACTTCCAGTAAAGTCTTCTTGTGTATAATCAATAATATGATCCGCACCCAGTGAACCTACAAAATCCATTTTCCTGGTACGGCAGACGCCCGTGACTTCCGCACCGTATGATTTAGCTATCTGTACCGCAAACGATCCCACACCACCCGATGCGCCATTGATCAGCACCTTTTGAGCCTGATTAACCTTACCTTGACGCAGCCCCTGAAGAGCAAGGACTGCCGCTTGAGGCACAGCAGCTGCCTGTTCAAAACTCATACTGGCAGGCTTTGAAGCCAATGCATTTTTATTTTCTGGGACACAGACATACTCTGCATAGCCACCCCAACTACAATAGGATAGATCACCGAACACCTCATCACCCGGCAGAAACTGCTTTACGTTTTTACCAACCGCTTCAACCCGTCCAGCAATGTCACAGCCGAATATCTTTATTTTTGTTGGTTTACGTAATCCGACCATTAGGCGATTAACAAATGGTTTCCCTTTCAAAATTTCCCAGTCCCAGGAATTGATAGATGATGCATGAATTTTTATCTGGACTTCATTGTCCTTAGGCGTCGGCTTAGTTACCTCCTGCAATTCAAAAAAATCTGGTGATCCGTAGTTCGTTAATATGCTCGCTTTCATGATGCTCTCTTCTTGAGGACCTTGAATTTATAATTTCACCAGATGCCGGGAATCAACCGATAAGGCGTTTGTTTTGCGTAATCAGGATAACCTTCCAACTCTACGTGTAAGATCCGGTCCTCCAGGTACGTACGTATGACCAGCAAGACTGTCAGAAAGACCGCAAGAATTAAGGCATACCTTGAACCAAGAGACACGGGCACAGCGAACAATAAAATAATGATAACGGTATACATTGGGTGTCGCACCCATGCGTATGGCCCGGTAGTTACAACAAAATGACCGCGCTCTGCATCGATTTTTACGACCTGTGAAAGATAGGTGTTCTCACGCATGATCCACGCAAGTAGCACCAGGCAAGGCAGATGCACGATCATACCGACAAGCTCCAGCCAAAGTGGCAAGGTATCGCTCCACGCATAACGTACTACATCAAAACCAGGGACAAGATAGAGCCCAACTCCCGCAATAAAAAACAGCAGCATGATCACCTTATCCCATGCCTTCTGCTCCTTTTGTAACGGCACAAACTTCAATCGCTCTGCAAGTAATTCAGGATCATGACGCATTAAATACCTTGTCATGACAATGCCATAGATCGTCCAGATGCCAATAATGACCCAGGCCTCCCACCACCGCCACGTGCCTGCCGGCCACATCAACGCAACCGCAAACAAAGACATGCGCACAACAAGACTCAGCCATATTTTGATTGGGTTCAACTTATTCACTGTATTAAATCCATTGATTCGCCCATCTTCAAAATAACACAGCTGACACCGAGTGCTTCTACTTTGGCCTTGAACACCTGATCATCAGCAGGATTATAGGTTTTTGTGAAAAATGCTGGGCAATTATAGTGACAGGGAATAACCACTTTTGGCCGTATGATTTTAACGGCTTGCACAGCCTCGTCTACATCCATGGTGTTATGAATCGCCTTGCCACCAATAGGAATCATTAGCACATCGGGAACACTAATCATCTGCCATTCTTGCTCGTGCAGCAGCGTGTCACCTAGATTGACGATCTTTTTTCCATCCAGATCAATCTCAAAACCAATCGCACCCCAGCCAACCCGCTCTTCTGGCCCGGGCACGAGGGTTTTAGAAAATGGACCAATCTTAAGAACAAGCTCACCATGCGTCGCTTTTATACCCTTAACGGATATACCATCAACGTCAATAAGTTCATCAACGGAAAGCGTATGAAGATTGTTGAACTCGGTAGTAAATGCCAATCCCTTGTCACGTGGCCCAAGCATTAATGGTTTACCGCTAATGCCTTTCACCATTGTCTTATTACAGATAACAGGCGCATTAGATGCTTTTGCTACTCTGTCTGCATGCCAGTAGTGGTCAGGGTCACCGTGCGTAATAAAGATATGGGTAATACTGTCCCATTCAGATTTAGGAATAAGCGTGGTAAAGCGGAACCAGTAGAAAAACAGGGCGCCCGGATCTATGGTTAGTTTCTTATCACCTGATTCAATCAGGAAGGCATTATAGCCATAGAATTTAATTCTCATCACTGTTAAATTGCATCCAAAAGTGATCCACTATTTGCACTGATTATTGACCCTTTTAGAGGTGGCCCTGATCATTGGTATCAAACCATTTTATGGTTATTTACCGGTAAATGTTAAATGCAAATATCAGCTGTTTCTGGCTCATATTTCACAGCAATTTAACATGTTATAACCATAGAAGCTGATATTCATATTACATCACCTCACCTTGTTTCAAACGCGTATTTGCTAACTATGTTTTTTCACTTTATGCGAGGGGCCGTCGCCAAGCATGCAGCGCTACTTCCTTTGCATTTTCTTCAATTAAGTCACCATGAGAAATAATGATTCTCTCGAAATCCCAGTCTAAAATTCTCATTAACGACATACGAGCAGCCTTCTTGTCTTTCCACCCCAACTGATACTCCGGTGCGGGTTTTGGATTATCCCACATGCGAAAAACAGCTTTAAAACACAACTCCAACGTCCAATTCACATCTTTAGTTTCATCGGTGAAGTTTTCGATTAAATCCACCAGGATGAGCGTCTTGCTAATCTTATGGTAAAAGGCCACCTCCCATATATACTTATTCCCACGAACAAGCACCTGCTCAAAGTCACTTTCCCAGCTTTTGTCAGACCGATCCCCTAATAACCAATCAAATTCAACTTCCGGACACTTTTTTTCAATGCCAGGACAAATAAAAGTCTCTGCCTCCGGAAATGCTTGCTGAGCTGAAGTTACATATAAATAGTGGTATGAGCCAGGCGCCACGATAACTTCAACCTTGCCAAGATTTTCGATTGCAATTTTTGTCTGCTCGTCAATTTCACAAGGTGAGTGAAGGAATAGTCCGCCATTCGATAGGCGGATAATGGTCATTCTTGAATTAAATCTTGTGCCTGCATAATGAATCGGATATTCCTTTATCCAGATCGTATTCTTCTGATACTCATACAAATCATTCATTTTCGCAGCCATCCATATTTAAGTGCTTAACATGGTTATATTGAATCCCAAAATTAATATGGCACAACACTATTTATAGTGAAATATATAATCCTGAAATTGAGTACACGATGACAACAATCGCTATGGCTGCCATAACAATATAGCTCGCAAAGAAAACTCTCTGTTCGTTAACCGTGCCCACTTTAATTCCTTCACGCCGAAAGCTGAGATTCTTTGCAGCCTCCCTGCCAGCAGTATCCAGATAAATTGCGCCACCAACTAACGATATAATTGGCCACAAATGATGATTTATAATCATCAAGATACCAGCAATAGGAAACCACACTAGTGATATAAGATCCCAATAAGCTGTATAACGCTCCGATCTTTGCAACAAGGGATCTGAAGTTTCTGCCTTTTCTTGAATTCCGAGGCCTTGCGCAAAGGAAAAATTTATGGACGAAATGAGCTGGGCAAGATAGAGGCTCCCACCAAACAAAATCACTATCCATCCTAAAGTCTGTTGCACAATTACACCTCTTAACACTTAATGAATGAAACCTTTGGCTCCATTTGCGCACAAAATGTCCGAGTTACTTGTTATATTTTTTTATAAAGCCACTATCAAGCTGACTCAACTCTTTCTTAGTATTAAGTGACGTTTTATTAACAATCATTACTGATGCCAGCCCCATGTCAGGATATATTCTCATTTCACAATGGAATCCGGCACCTCCACCTTCCTTAAAATAATACTTAGCACCGCTCAGACTCCCTATATGCCAACCTAGTGTCATATCAACAGGGTCACCATCCGCCGTTTTTTGCTGCGCGTAAAGCTGATCTTTCATGTCATTACTAAGAATACGAGATTTATCCTTCAATAAATCTTGCAGAATACGGCTTATCGCTTTAGCAGAACTTATTACTCCGCCAAATGAAGGGCCATTGATATATACGTTATTTATATGAAGCCACGAACCCTCATACTTTCCCCATATCTCTTTATCCATTACAAAGTATTTAGCCAAATTAAATAAAGAGTATTTATTCAAATAGCCTTTTGCATGATTTCGTCCATTGATAATTTCGCAGCCAATTTCATTAGGTGAAAGCCCCAACACATTAGTCAAATTTCCCTCTATATAGGAACAGTACTGCTTACCACTTACCACTTCAATAACCCCTCCTAACAGCCAATACCCAATATTAGAGTATCCATATTTCTCTCCCGGAAGAGAATTAGGCTCGCTATTGTCTTTAAGTACTTTAGTTAAAGATTGGTGTTCATCAAACTCACTATGCTTGCTCGCCAGATGAACCCATTTTAATGGGATTGGATCGGGTATACCCGACGTATGGGATAAAAGATGCCTTATTGTGATTTCTGAGTTATACGGATGCACTACATACTTCGAAACTTTATCATCCAAAACCAACTTATGTCGTTCCACTAGTTGCAGTATGGATATGGCAGTAAGGGTTTTGGTCATGGAAAATATCGACATGGTATGATCAATGCTCAATGGGATATTATTTTCTATATCAGCCAATCCACGACTAGCCGAAAAGATAATCTCATTTTTGTCGAGCACGATGTATTGAACACCAGGGCCATCTTGCGATGATAAGGCAGACAACTGTTTAATTACGTGCTGATTGTCAGACAACATTTCCTCACCTTGTACTATCTGAGGAATACCTATCGCGAAAAGTAATAGCAGCCTGTTAAATTTCAGGTACTGGCAAATTAACTCCTCAACCCAAGAAAACATCCTGCGGCGACCCTCTAGTTACGCTACTACACTTTCCCAAGACGCAAAGGCACGCAGCCGAAGAAGCCAGTAATTTTTAGCAAGCAATAGATGACGCCCCAGATTGAATAAATTGTAGACTGCTGCATGTACACATAAGAGTCGTCGAGATTGCTGAATCGAATTGTATGATTTCAGATGGGGGCGATAGCGCTTGTATAACGTTTTTGATCTAATCATCCAGACATTATCGCCTGAACTCACTTAATTTGTCAGTATCCAACAAAACTACCGTAAGAACGATGTGGCGCAAGTAGTCCAGTTTAGCTTGGTGAAGAATCAGAGGTATGAGCCAATCCCGACTCGCTGTCATCGATGACGAATCTGGCTTGCCTGGATGTATCCAAGCTGCGTAATCGAGGATGGTTATTTCAGCCCTTTTTTACATTTTACCTTGGCTAGAAAGTTGAGGTTTCGTAGCGACTCACTTTAACATCATTATTCCACCAGTTGGCAGGCAGTCCTGCTTTGCCTTTTAGCTGCTGAAAAAAACTATGTACATCAGGTAGCTGTTCCCATACTGATGGTAAAAACGTGCCACGATTAAATCCATACTCAAGAATCAGGCCATCAACTCCTGGCCGAATCTGGTTTAACAAATCTTCTTCTGAAGTAAACGCCATGGCAATCGGTTTAGTTAATACTGAAATTTCAATATCCAGTTCAGCAACCTCACCTGTAGTGACTGGAGGGAACCTCGGGTCCTGAAAAGCGGCAGCATAGGCATGTTCTGCAATGTCATTAATCAGGGGTTGATGAGCTTGCACTGAGCCAATGCAGCCACGAAGTTGCCCGTGTTTGTGCAAGGTGATGAAACTGGCCAAGGGTTGTCGTAAAGCTTCGGAATAATTTTCTGTGATAACGTTCAACGCAGAACCAGTTTGTATGCCATGCAGTATGGATTCAGAAGCTGTTTTAAGGCAAATTTGTTGATCCTCTGTTGACAGATTAATGGAATGCATAAGCGCCATATCCCACTACGCGGCTTTTATCACCAGCAGTGTCCCCAGAATTTCTTAGATCGAGGCTATCGACAGAAAGCTTTTTTTCCCTGGCGACCGCTAACATACCTTTTAAACCATTACGTCCACACGCATCATCAAAGCCAATCAGCTCAGGTTCCAGGTTTTCAATGGCGTCACTGGTGTCACGATCAAGTTGTTTAGCTTTGTTGTATTCGTGGAAATGGCTAAGGTCTGTGCTGATGACAATTAAAGTATGTTGGTCTCCCCAGAGCTGTTTGATAACGTCGGCGACCTCATGGCAGTCTGCATCGCCAACGACTATTGGGATAAGAGTGAAGTCATCAAGAATTTCCTGTAGAAAAGGCAGCTGAACTTCCAGGCTGTGTTCATCTCGATGTGCCAGATCAGAAACAATGACCTGAGGAAGCTCAGATAATTGTTTAATGCCTTGCTGGTCAATTCGAATATTACCCAGTGGCGTATTAAATGTATCTGAAGCAGGTACGGCCAGACCATGAAAGGCAACCCGGTGTGAAGGTCCAAGCAGTACTACACGATTAATCTGGTGTTTAAGCGGAACGAGATATTTGTAGGCTGAGGCCGCTACCGAGCCAGAATAAATAAAACCGGCGTGGGGCACTACAATCGCTTTAGGAATGATTTTTTGACTAAGCTGTGCCTGATCCAGATATCGCCTGATGTCGTTCTTTAAATCGTTTTTATTTGCCGGGTAGAATAAACCTGCAACCGCTGCTTCTCTTATCTGACTCATAACAATACCCCCGCTAACCTGACGTTTGGATCGTTCCTTTCTATGACAATAATAAGGACATTTCCCATGCTTGCAATGGTGTTATTGTGTCGCTATGTTATAAGCTATATGCAATGACTAAAAAGGAAGGCTTGTTATGCAGGATTCCTCAATCGTTAAAACAAAATACTGGCATTTACTGGATGATGGACGAGTGCAGTGTGACCTGTGTCCGCGTGAATGTAAAATGCATGAGGGGCAGCAGGGGCTGTGTTTTGTTCGAGAAAATCTAAATAATGAACTGGTATTAACTACCTATGGGCGTTCCAGTGGTTTTTGTATTGATCCGATTGAAAAGAAACCCTTAAATCATTTTTTGCCAGGAACCCCCGTTTTTTCATTTGGTACCGCAGGGTGTAATTTGGCCTGTAAGTTTTGCCAGAACTGGGATATCAGCAAATCGAGGGAAATGGATACGCTAGCCGATGCAGCGAGTCCGGAGATGATTGCGGATGCAGCCTTGAAACATGGCTGCAGGAGTGTGGCTTATACCTATAATGATCCAGTTGTATTTCACGAATATGCAATTGATGTGGCTAAAGCCTGTCGTGAAAAAAATATTAAATCAGTGGCGGTTACAGCCGGTTATGTAAACGCTGAACCTCGGGCAGAATTTTATCAATGGATGGACGCGGCGAATGTCGATTTAAAAGCCTTTAGCGATCGGTTTTATCATAAGATTACCGGAGGTCATCTTGATCCGGTCCTTGATACATTGAAATATATTAAACATGAAACAGATTGTTGGCTTGAAACCACAACATTAATTATTCCGGGTGAGAATGATTCGGAAAAAGAGCTGACTGAAATGTGTGAGTGGGTAGTAAAAAATCTGGGGCCTGATGTGCCCATGCATTTCAGTGCATTTCATCCGGATTTTAAGATGATGGACGTGCCATCCACACTACCATCAACATTAACAAAAGCCAGAGGCATTGCCATGAAGGCTGGTGTGCGATACGCCTATGTAGGTAATGTGCATGATCGTGATGCGGATAGTACCTGGTGCCACCATTGTGGTGGTTTGTTAATTGAGCGCGACTGGTATGAGCTAGGTAAGTGGGGAATTAATCCCGACGGCTGCTGTCAAGCTTGCGGTACCAGAGTACCCGGTGTGTTTGAAGAAGTGGCGGGTAACTGGGGTGCAAGGCGCGAGCCGGTATTAATGAGTCGCTATAGCTTTTAGTGTAGAGTCAGTGCGCACGTCACCCTACTCCATACTAAAAATTCTTGATCTCTGAAAACTCGATAATGTGCGACCTTCAGGAGATGGCGGCCAACACGAAATAGATTATTGATTGGAGCATGCACTGCTAAAAATTGCTGTGCTTACGCGGGTGATTTAAAACGACGCATTTGACGTTCTTGTTGTCGCGTCGGCTGATGTGATAATTCCACACGATTTAACAAATCTTCTTCGCGTATTGAGCCCCGAACTTCAGGCACCAATACCGAAAACTTTCATAGCTCACTTCAATACCTCGCAGCGCCAGGATTTCTTCGATGTCTCGAAAGCTTAATGTGAAACGATGCTATATCCATACGGCATGACTGATGATTTCAGCTGGATATCAATGACCTGAGTAGAGATTTTTATTATTCATAAAATCATTATGTCAACATCAGACAAACGTGGCGCGCTAACTTGACAGCGCCCCTAGATATCGTCCGAATTGTTTCAAAAGGGACTTTGCACTACAATGCGCCGTTTTTTTCAGGAGAACAAACACTAATGCTAATGAAGGATATTCGGAAAATTGCTCTAAAAATCAACGTAAAATACGGCAAGTTGAACAAGACGGCGTTGATTAGGAAGATCCAGGAAGGAGAGGAAAACTTTTCCTGTTTTGCCACTGCACATGAGGATGTATGTGATCAAAAACAGTGCCTATGGCGCACGGACTGCTTTGCCCTCGCAAGAAAGGCCGCTGCGTAAAATCGCGAAACCGGAAGTTGATCTTTAATGGCTGAACTCGCAGCCAAAAGTGGTCATTCGCAATATAATTTAAATGTAGATGAATACCATATTTTTAGCACTTGATTTTAACTGTCATCGCGCATTTCAACACGCTGTAATCGTGCCTCTAATAGTTCAATTTCACCAAGCAGGTCCAGCGCAAGAGCAATGCCAGCAAGATTAATATCGAGATCACGTTGCAGCCGCATAGCAGTGCGCACTCTTTGCAGACTGCCTCCTGAAAATCGCCATAGGGTTTGTTGATAGCCAACCGGTTTTAGCTCCAGCGGTTCCAGCGCACCTTCTTCAACCAGTTCGATGATCCATTCTGCTGAGCATGAACAAGCACGGCTGAGGTCGTCCAAAGAAAGCTCCGCTTGTTCGTCGAGCAAAATTCCATTTAGTATCTTATCATTCATGGCTTTTTACACTCCCAATTTGCTGCGCGGATTATACGCCAGTTCCTGTTTCATTTTACGATACAGGTCTTTGGCCGTATCACTATCTGCTGGCGGCAAAGTGACTTGAACGACAACATAGAGATCTCCGGGGGGCTTGTCGGGAATGCCACGTGCTTTTAAGCGCAGTTTACGCCCATTGCTGGTTCCTGCTGTGATTTTCAGATCAACCGGACCATCCGGGGTTGGCACCTTAACCGTTGCACCAAGAGCCGCCTCCCACGGAGTCACTGGCAGATCAAGGTAAACATCACGACCGTCAACCCTGTAAATGCTATGCGACTTGAACTCTATTTCCAGATACAGGTCACCAGCTGGCGCACCTCCCATTCCGGATGAGCCCTGGCCAGACAGACGAATACGCTGTCCTTGTTTAACACCTTTGGGAATTTTGACATTCAGAGTGCGTTGTTTTGTTGATACATGCCCCTTGCTATCCAGTTCTGGTGTTTGCAAGGTGATGCTTCGAGTGGCACCCTGATACGCATCTTCCAGATCAATGAGCACCTTGGCATGATGATCTTCACCACGTGCATTAAATTCGCTATATTGTCGCCCCGCCTGTGCTGAGCCAAAGCCGCGTCCGAACAAAGACTCAAAAAAATCGCTGTAATCTGAGCCACTGGCACCGGCAAAATCTCCACCGCTGAACTCAAAACCGGCATCCCAGTTTGGTGGTGGCTTGAAGTCCTGACCAGCTTTCCAGTTTGCACCAAGCTGGTCGTAAGCGGCCCGTTTTTCAGGGTCTTTGAGTACTTCGTAGGCTTCACCGAGCTCCTTGAACCGGGCTTCGGCATCGGCCTCCTTGCTGACATCTGGATGGTATTTACGTGCTAATTTTTTATAGGCGCGTTTGATTTCATCCTGGCTGGCAGACTTATCGACACCGACAATCTTGTAATAATCTTTAAAATCCATGCATAGCTCCAGCGAACGACTGAATGACCGGGAAACAGCTTTTCCGATTCACGGCCTAAGATACGAAATTAATTGGGTCTAATATTATCAGAAACTGATCTCTAACTCCGACTTACAAAAAACCAATGGGGCAGAAGGTACTGTCAACTTATTCGTTGATAGACAGAATAACTCGCAGAGTAACCTACAAATTCAAGCCATTTCCATATTCTGGGCGCACGTCACCCTACTCCATTCAGAAAATGCTCGTTCTCTGAACAGTCGACAGTGAGCTGCCGTTAATAAATAGCGGCTAACACGAAATAGATTGCTTATGAATGCATGTACCGACAGAAATCGTTGCGCTTGGGCGGGAGATTTAAAACGACGCATTTGACGTTCTTGTTGTCGCGTCTGCTGATGTGATAATTCCGCACGATTGTTCTTGTGCTTGCTGTCCCTTCTATTTATTCGTCCACGTTGAAATTATTGACCTTTCTCAGACACCCATTCCTGCCTAATTTACGAATTCGCCATGCACAGGATATATTGCTGCTAACCTCTTAGCTAATTAAACCAATGACGCAATCCAATGTTAATCCCAAAGTCGGGGCTACCATCAGTAAGACCGATCATGATATTTCCCGTCAACATATCCTGTAAGTTCACTGCATAAAAAGTTCCCAATTGAATTTCAAGTGGATCCTTTGTATTTTCGATGGTCGCACTACGTCCTTCAAGGGATACATAATTTCCGAATCGGTTAATCATCTTAAAAAATGACACGCCATAAAGGAAGCTATTATCGTAGCGTATCGCAGCTGTATCACCTGTATTAATATACCCAGCGTGTATATTCCCCGTAAAAGTAGGCCAATGTTTGTTGATATCGATTAGCACACCAATATCTAGCTCACCCGTTCCGAGTCCTTTGTTTTCATCTGCTGTTGGTAATTTAACAAGGAGTGAGCCATTCATAGATATACCGTTGGGCTGTTCAGACAATAGACTTCGCCCTATCTGAAACAATACATCGCCAAAACCCTCCTCCTTAAAAGAAGCATCATTCTCTAATGATAAATAGGGTATTGATATGCTGGCGTCATAATAAGAAGAAATCACACCCCCAACAAACTGGAATGAATAAAGGTCTGAGTCAATCGTGCTACCGAAATCACCTGTTTGATCACCTATGTCGAATCCAACATAATAATCACTATCGCTAGACTGAGCTGAAACATGTGCTGCGTGTAGGATGCTTAGCATTAGCACCATGATAAGCCACAATTTATACTGTTTGGATATCATCTTTACCCAGTGCACCGGTCATACATACAGGCATGTCTTCACTTTTTTTACAGGCTTATTCCTCAACATTGAGTTGCTTATGCAACTGCTCCATGGTTTTCTCCATCTCTTTGACTTGTTGCTGAAGTCTTTTTTGTTCCTGCTCTGTCATCGTCCCTTGCTGCATTTTTGAAGACATATTATGTAGTGCTTCAGACATTTGGCTCATCACTCTTGCCATCCCACCGAACTGGCTCTGGTCTCTCAAACGATCCTGATCCATCAACTGTGTCATATCGCGCATCATGTCGCGCATCTGCAGCATCATACGTGACATTTCTCGCATAGTTTCCTGGCGCATCATTTGAGCACCCATCCGCTGGGAAGATTGCTGGGCATTCATCATCTGGGATTGAGAGCGATCCATTTTTCCACTTCCAGGCATCTCCCCATATGCCTGGCTAATAGTAAAAATAATTATTACCGCCATCAGTGTTGTAATTGTTTTCATCCTTTTTTCTCCTTACCTTGCCTATTCAAATGCTACATGCCACTCTTACCACCCATGCCACGCCTCATTCCTGCGCCATCTTTATGCATCATGCCCTTTTCTCTCATCATCGGACGCTCAGGTAAAACGACACCTTTTTCCTGGGCGCGTTTTTTCATTCTTTCATGATGCTTTTGACGATAAGCTTCACGCTCCTGCCTTGTTTTCATACTATGCATTTTGGCACGGTGCTCAACAAGCTCTTGCTTCGTCATTAGCTGGCGACCATAAACAAAGTCTTCAGAATCTTTTGCAACGGTTATTGATGATAAACCCGAAAAAACAAAAAGCACGACAACTATTATGAGTAATTTCTTAAACATGGACTGCCCCTCCCTCTAGATATCGATTAAGAAATACAACGTTTAACTTAATCCGGAAAATTTAAAAATACATTAACCTTAAGAGTGATAACTATTTACTAACCTGACATGAACTAATACCAATGATTTTATACAAGGGACACCAGCCGATCAGCGCTGTTGCCAACGGAATCACACCGACCCAACCCCACGCAGTCTGAGGCCCAATAAATGCCAAGCTAATTAAAACGATGCCAATAATAATCCTCAAGCTCCTATCAATCGTACCAACATTTTTTTTCACGATAAATACCCTCTAGGTTGATCATCATCTAGTCTATGCGGCAGTGCTAATATAGCCACTCTACACCTATTGTTATTGATCGAAAACAATTCGATGGTTATTTTTTGCAAAGATATTGCGGTAAATTGAAAGCTGTCTAAACGAGACTACATTGCGCCATAATAATGACGAGATAAAATTAGTGTCATACAGGTCTTCGACCTGTCCTGGAAAATTTGAGAATTCTCACATCAAGTAACTATATTGATAGCTTATACGATTGCCCTGCCAGATTACCCAAATGGCCGCTTTGGGTTACGGATTCAACTGATCGACGCAACATTCTATTCTTACTATTAAAAAAAGGAGTGTTGGGCATGAAATATAGAACCCGAATTCACTACAGTGATGAACAAAAGGCCCAGTTAAACGGCGAACCGTTTTTTGCTCGTCCGAGCTGTGCGCCTTTTACACAGCAATTTAAACGCCTCGTTAGCCCTTGGAATATTTCTTATATTCATCTGTCGGATCACGATCAGAATAGATGTAAATTGAATTGCCAATAGGGTCCATTATTGAAAACCCACGATCACCCCAAGGGTGATCTTCTAGTGGCATAGCAGTTTGTAAACCAGCATCTGTTAATCTTTTATGCTCTGCATCTACATCTTGAACATTGAAGTTGAGCATAATTCCTGCGCCACCAAATATTGGTGCATCGCCTTGCGGTTGTATAAATTGAATAGATGGTCCGTCACCTGCAATGCGTAAGTTTACATACCAACCAGCATCAAAGATTATTTTCGCTGAAAAATAACGTTGATAAAACTCGCGACAAGTATCTACATCATTAGTGACAAAGCATGTTGATAGTTCGTTTGTTTTCATTGCTTTTCTCTTTTATGGGAACTAACAGTTTATTATGTGTGATTTTATTGACATATTCTTTCGTACACATGGCGAATTCACTCCGATGGTGCATACAACTCAAAAACTTCTTTTTCTGTTAATTCCTTAGTTTTATTTGAAAAGCAGTAGTAGTCAGGTCTTTTATCACTAAAGTACTGCACTTCTATTTCTAGACCTTTCAATTCGGGAAAGAATCCGGCTGGGATACTATATTCTCCCGTTCCTTTAATTCTATAAAATAGATGCGTTCCACAATATGCACAGAACCCCCTTTCTGCCCAGTCTGAGGAATCAAACACTCGTACATTATCAATTCCTTCAATCTCTACTTCCTTTCCACATTGTAATGCGAGTGCAGGCCCGCCTCCCCACTTTCTACACATTCCGCAATGACATGCTGTGATATTTGGGCTAATACTCGACGCCTTTATTTTCACACTTCCACATAAGCATTTTGATTCGTCGAAAAGTAGATTAGTCATATGTTGTTCCTCAATTATTGATCAAGTACATAACAGTTTGATTAACAAGACACCATGTCTCGTTATACATTTTTATGTGTGTTTTTTAACATTGCTCAAGCCTCTGTTTGTCAGCCTTGGTTAGCTTGCCGACAACTAATGCATATGATTCCCTCGCAAGCTTAGTAATCATCCTGTCGGATAATTCACCATTAAGAGATATCGTTATCCAGTGCCTTTTATTCATATAGTAGCCAGGAACAATCGATTCAAATTGACTCACTAGAACCACACCATCAGTAGGTGTGCATTTTAGTGTTACTCGGGGGATTTCTTCGTTCTGTGAGACCAAGGCAAATATTTTTCCCATCACCTTAAATACCAGAGCTTCGGGTCCAAAAGGGCTACTTCCTTCCGCCCCTCTAAACTCCAGAAGATGCTTCTCTAATTTATCTTTTTTCATATTCCCTCATGCCATCGTCTGGCAGTAATAATCATAAAGGTACTGTCAACTTATTCGTTGGCAAACAAACTCAATTGCAGAATAAACCACGAACTCATGCTAACTCCAAATTTTGGGCGCACATCACCCTACTCCATTCAGAAAAAGCTCGCTCTCTGAGCAGTCGGTAATGTGCGACCTTCAGGAGATGGCGGCCAACATGAAATAGATTGTTTATGAATGCCTGTGCCGACAGAAATCGTTGCGCTTGAGCTGAAGATTTAAAACGACGCATTTGACGTTCTTGTTGTCGCATAGGCTGATGTGATAATGGTGCTCGCCTTAAGTCGATACAAAAACTTCATCGAGATACCAGGTATAGTCATTATTTCAAAATTAGCTCAGATATGGCGCGTTAGCTTGACAGTGCCTATATTTCCGATTAGAAACGAATATGTGGAAACCTCAACCGAGTCATATTGAGTTCTTATTTCCTCAAAATAAATGCCAGGCTATAGTAACGTGGCGACGCCGGGAAGGAGATCCGTATGAGCATTCAATCCGAACTTCAACAGACTATTATCGACATGGTGGATAACACTCGTGGCATTCTCGCCATTGATGAAAGCCTGCCTACCATAGCCAAACGTTTTGCACCCATCGATGTGGAATGTACAGAAACCCACCGTGAATCCTATCGCTCACTGTTACTCACCACTCCAGAGCTGGGTGATTACATCAGCGGCGTGATTCTGTTTGAAGAGACGCTGACACAGCGCAACGACAAGGGCCAGCCACTGCCCAAGGCTGCCTGGTCACAGAAGATCGTTCCCGGTATCAAGGTGGATAAGGGTAAGGGTCCGCTAGCCCTCTCTCCAGGTGACCTTATCACCCAGGGCCTGGATGGACTGGCGGACAGGCTTAAACAATACAAAGAGAAAGGGGTACGTTTCGCCAAATGGCGCGAGGTGTACGCCATCGACAGACATACGCCAACGCAACACGGTATCGAGGCTAACGCCGAGATGCTAGCCCGCTATGCAGCGACCTGTCAGGCAGCTGGTATAGTCCCCATCGTCGAACCTGAGGTACTCATGGATGGTGATCACGATATTGAACGCCATGCGGAAGTCACCGAGGCAGTGCAGCACGCCGTGTTTCATGCCTTACATCGGCATCATGTGGTTCTGGAGTTGATGATTCTCAAACCCAACATGGTGTTGCCGGGCAAGGACAATCGCCGCGCCGAGCCAGATGAGGTGGCCACAGCGACGCTCAAAATCCTGCGTCGTACCGTACCTGCGGCCGTACCCAGCATCAACTTCCTCTCTGGAGGCCAGGGTCCAGAAGAGGCCACCATCAATCTCAATGCTATCAATTGCCAACGCGACAATGCCCCCTGGCAACTGAGTATTTCCTATGGACGCGCCCTCCAGCAGCCTGCGTTACAGACCTGGGCCGGGCGAGCGGAAAATATTGAAGCGGCGCAACAGGCGCTACTCAAACGTGCACGCCTCAACAGTCTGGCTCGGCAGGGTAAATACAATACCGACATGGAGTGAGAATGACCCAACCACATTTTTTGCTGAAAATAAGCTATGAAATCATCTATTGAAACAGATCTGCCTACTGCCAAACTAAAACTGGTACGCCTGGGCATCGACACCTACCGCGAGAATGTCGCCTACCTGCATCGGGATTGCGAGATCTACCGAGCCGAGGGTTTCCAAGCCTTATCGAAGGTCAAGGTCTGCGCAGATAATCGACGTATCCTCGCTGTACTCAATGTGGTGGACGATGCCGCGATCGTGGCGCTCGATGAACTGGCTTTGTCAGAAGAGGCCTTTGATCACCTCGGCTTAACCGAGGGACAGTGGGTTACGGTTGATCACGCACAACCCCCCGTCTCTATGGATGCCGTTCGGCGCAAGATTGCGGGTGAGCGATTAAACCAACAAGATTTTCGCGCTATCGTTCAGGATATAACGGAAAGTCGCTACTCCAAAACCGAAATCTCAGCATTCCTTGTCGCCTCGGGGCAAACCGACATGGATCGCGATGAGGTGCTCTACCTCACACAAGCAATGTTGGATTCCGGTGAGCGCCTGGACTGGGATGAGCCTCAAGTGGCGGATAAACATTGCATCGGCGGCATCCCAGGGAATCGTACCTCCATGCTGGTGGTGCCCATTGTTGCCGCGCACGGCATGCTCATTCCCAAGACATCCAGCCGCGCCATTACCTCGCCCGCCGGAACTGCCGATACCATGGAAGTGTTGGCCAATGTAGAGCTAAATATTGGCGAGCTGCATGACATCGTTAGAAAACAGCGCGGCTGCATGATCTGGGGTGGGACGGCACGGCTGTCACCCGCAGACGACATTATGATCTCTGTTGAGCGCCCACTGGGGATCGATTCACAAGGACAAATGGTGGCCTCCATCTTGTCTAAAAAACTGGCCGCAGGTTCAACCCATCTGTTGATTGATATCCCCACCGGACCCACCGCGAAGATTCGTCATATGCGTCAGTCTCAGCGACTGCGTAAATTGTTTGAATATGTCGGCGACCAGCTGGGCATCCAACTGGAAGTTGTGATCACCGATGGGCGTCAGCCCGTTGGTAATGGCATCGGACCCGCGCTGGAGGCGCGCGATGTCATGCAGGTATTACAGAATGATCCCCGGGGCCCTAACGATCTTCGTCAAAAGGCCCTGCAGCTTGCGGGGCGGGTGTTGGAGTTTGATCCGGATGTTCGTGGTGGTTATGGTTTCGCTATGGCCCGCGACATCCTCGATTCCGGCCGTGCACTGGAAAAGATGAATGCCATTATTGCCGCCCAAGGTGTGCAAACAACCAGCTATCCACTGGGGCAGTTGACCCATGACATTCTGGCGCCTACCAACGGCGTGGTTACCTCCATCGATAACCTTCAGATGGCGCGTATTGCACGATTCGCCGGTGCCCCCATGGATAAAGGCGCCGGTGTTGACCTGTTCAAAAAATTGGGTGACTCCGTCAAAAAGGGCGAACCACTCTACCGTCTCTACGCCGAGTTTCCGTCCGACTTCAAATTTGCACTCGCGCTCTGTGAGCAGGCCAGTGGCTACATCATCGGCCAACAAGTAGACATTACCAAAGCCTTTGTGGAGATCTGATGTTACTGGGGTTCGAAGAATACGAGGCACAGTCCCAGCGCCTTGCCGAGGCGCTCGGCCGGTCTTATGCGCGGGTGGCTGTACACCATTTCCCCGACGGTGAAAGCAAGGTTACCCTGCCGGCCGAGTTGCCAGCACATGTAGTGGTTTGTCGTAGCCTGGATCGCCCTAATGACAAGCTCATCGAATTATTATTGACCGCCACTACTGCACGCCAGCTCGGCGCTCAGCGGCTGACCCTGGTGGCCCCGTACTTGTGTTACATGCGTCAGGACACGGCCTTTACAGTAGGCGAGGCCATCAGTCAGCCCATCATTGGCCGCTTTCTAGCCGAGCTATTTGACGATATTGTTACCGTCGATCCCCATCTGCACCGCACACACCACTTGGTAGATGCCGTACCAGCCACATACGCCGTGGCCTTGTCCGCCTCAGTGGCCATGAGTGATTTTATGCGAACTCATCCCAACGCCATCCTGTTAGGTCCCGACAGTGAATCCGTGCAGTGGGTGCGCACCATCGCCGAGAGTAGCGGCCTGACATACGGTGTCGCCAACAAGCAACGTCTGGGAGATCGTGAGGTTCACATCACCCTGCCTGATCTTGATTTGGAGGAAAAATCGATTGTCCTGGTCGATGATGTCATCAGCAGTGGTGAAACCATCGCCATCGCGGCGCAATGTTGTTTCAAGAAAGGAGCAAAGCGTGTTGATGTATTAGTGACACATCCCTTGTTAGCACAAGGTGCCATCGAACGCTTACAGCAGGTTGGGGTAGGAGAGATCTGGAGCACCGACAGCATCCCACACTCGAGCAATCGTATCGTCTTGGCCGACTTGCTTGCCGAGACAGTGCGAACCATTGTCTGAGATAAGGAAACCTCGTTATATTTGTGAAAAGAAGAGGGTTTTGACGCATAGCGACACATCATATGATAGGCGTTAAAATAAAATGTTGTCTTATTGAATCTTTGAGGCCAGTCTGGCAGATGATATAGAGAGACGCTAATGGCACTGTCAACTTATTCGTTGGCAAACAAACTCATGCTAACTCCAAATTTTGGGCGCACGTCACCCTACTCCATTCAGAAAAAGCTCGCTCTCTGAGCAGTCGGTAATGTGCGACCTTCAGGAGATGGCGGCCAACATAAAATAGATTGTTTATGAATGTCTGTGCCGACAGAAATCGTTGCGCTTGAGCTGATGATTTAAAACGACGCATTTGACGTTCCTGTAGCCGCGTCGGCTGAGGTGATAATTCCGCTCGACTGCTCGCCATAGATCATGGCGCTCACCTTACGTCGACATAAAAACATCATCGAGATACCAGGTATCGCCTGAGCGCCCTGCCTTTGAGCGAATCTTCTTCGCATATTGAGCCCCGCACTTCAGACACCAATACCGAATACTTTCATTGTTCACTTCGATGTCTCGAAAACTTAATGTGAAACGATGCTATAGCCATACAGCATGACTGATAATTTCGATTGGATAGCGGTGACCTGAATAGAGATTTTTAGTATTCATAAAATCATTATGCCAACATCAGCCAAACGTGGCGCGTTAACTTGACAGCGCCTAATCAATATCATGACAACCCAAAGAAATCTACTCACCAATACACGACCAGCGACAAACCCAGTTGTTGTGGCCGGTCATTAGTATGAGGCGTGTTAACCATATAGGGTAACCACTGCGCCTGCACACCCGGCCGCATCCAACTCAATACCCAGTCATTCATTCCCCCCAATGGGTCAGTTAAAAAAAGCTGACTCTTCTGCCAGGACGTCAAGGTTTTCCCCGCTTGACGGCGCGCTAATAGCGGTGCTCTGAGTCGCATAAAATAGTGACCGACCACACTGCCCATTGCCGGCGTGACAATCATGTCTTGTATCGACGGCTGCTCAAAAAAAGCTTCGGCCCCATACTCAAACAATGTTGATAACCAGGCACTGTACCAAAAGGCGCCAGCCGGTGTCAGGCCGCGCTCTCGGCCGCGCACAAAATAGGTACCGCCCCAGTACGGATGTAAAATGTAATTGACATAATCCTTATCCTGATCCCAAACCAGGTCTCTGATATTTTCACGATACTTGTCCGAGCTGTAGTGTTTGCGCTGCTCATCCGTCCAACCGGACAAGTCTTCGGGACCGACATAGAGGATGCCCATCACCAGCAACTGATAGCCCATAAAACTATAGGTATCATTACGCAGACCACGCCAGTCTGGCTGCTTTGTATCCAAGGTAGTTACTAATGGAACTGAAGCCGACTCCGCAACGGCGGCACTTGCCAGCCACAGGCTACAAATAAGCACCATGCCGATTGCTTTCATATCAATGATATTGACGGAGCGCAAAGAAAAAGACAACATCAGGCGTGACATCGGTAACTAAATTTTGCGTCATGCCCAGATCAAGCTGAACCTGCTGCCGCCATTGCCAGGTCGCGCCCACATTCAGTTGCAGCGCATTCCCACCCAAGGACTCCAGCGCACTATCAAACAGTGAAGTATGAACATCGAGTTGTGCTTTCAATTGCCAGCGCGGTGTCAGTGGATACGCTGTTGCTAAACTAGCGTAATAAATCATGCGCCGCACTTGCTGCGGCAAAAACTCGGCATCACCGATGCGCACCACACCGGCCGTCACATTAACAGGCCAACCTGCCACGAAATCACTGTCACTAACGGCCACCGTCAATGACACATCGGTGCTACCGCTGCCCCGCAATGAACCCACATCACCGGTCGGTAATTTAATGCCACCCTGTAATCGCCAGGCCCGTTGCGGCGACTGCACGACAGGCAAGGCTACCTGCAGCCGAATATCACCAATGCCGTCTGTCGCGCTATCAAGCAGAATGACGGTCTGACTATTGCGCACATAACGATACTGCAATTGGTTCTTTGTCGATGATAAAGGCCGCTCAGACAAACCGAACCATTTATGCCAATCACCAATGGCCTGATCAAGGAAACCTTTGTCATACCAGATGAACGGTACAGCGAAACCGATTTCCAGGCCATTGGATAACGCGGTACGCCCCGCCCATGTCAAGCGGTAGATTTCACCGTCAAGCACTAAAGACTCCGCCCCATCAGTCTGCTGTAAAGCATTATTTGTTATTGCCAACTGGTAGCGCGATTGATATTGGCCGGACCTAAGCAGGTAAGCTGACTCCGCCTCAGGCAGGTTAAAAGGCTGGACAAAAGGATGTTGATTATTCTGATAAAATGGCTCAAAGGTCATTGCCTGGATGGCAACAGGACCATAACAAATGAAGCTGATGCATAGACCCAGGCCTGCCTGCAAAGTCTTATTCATATACCCTCTTCACATCAGGCTTTTGTTGATGAACACCTCGGCTCAAGCAAGCACCGCCCCTTGTGCATGGCGAATTTCTATTTTGCCATACGCTGAGCTAATTTATCAGTCTTGAAATACCTGGGTATCCTCCTATGATGGATACCCATGAAACATTGCTTTCTCCGCCTCATCCATCTGACTACCCTGCTGGTTAGATTATTCACCCCATATGGTTTTAAAGCGGTGGCCGCAGAAAACCTGCTGCTCAAACAATAACTGCTTATTAATAAGCGTTCACGACACAGAGCAGCCAATCTCCAGACATCAGACAGGCTCATCCTTGCTTGGCTTTCGTTGTTGATATTGTAATGGTCTTTTTCAAACACCCATTCCTGCGTAAATTACGAATTCGCCAGGCACAGGTTTATTTATCTAAGCCTTGCCAGGCAGCTCGCCATTGGACTTATTTACTTAGTCCTTAATGGCGAAGCTGATCACAGCTGTGCGCAGCTCATTTTTTAATACCGTATCAATCTGAGCAAGAGCTCGCCGAAAAGTGGCATCGCTTTTCTGAGCGGAAACCTTGACAGGCCAGCGTTTTAAACCACGTACAGCCTTGTCCGAATCCAGAAGCACGACCTCAAACGTCCCTCGTAACCAATGCCAATTATCTTTAACTACTGGATCATCGAGTTCCAGCGTAGCTTTGAGCTGATACTGTGCCTGCTCTTCACTCTGAGCAAAGAATCCAGCCTTGGCAATCGCACCTTCGAGTATCGGCAATACGTCACGGGCATACTTTCCTGACACCAGCGGATAGATGACAAGCTTGCGCATAAGCGCATCACGATCAGCCTGTAAATTTACCACCGCCCATCTGGACTCATCACCTCTATCGGGCGTAATAACCATCAAACTTCGATGCAGATAAGTACGTTCGATTTGCGCCTCTACAGCCCTGCTAGCCGCCGCGATTCTTTTAAGAAGATCCTGCTGCTTGCGTGCACTCGAAATATACAGCCTTGTAGCCTCATCCTGATGCCTGATCTCTTCGCGCAGCGCCTGCGCTGCCGGCTGTCGTTTTAGCGCTGCCAAGGTGTAAAAGGTGCCGGTTTCAGGATCCTGCCAAGTCTCAGCGATCTCGACTCCGCGCAGAATACGGCCCGTGTATACCTCAATATCCCGCGTGACTTTGAAACGCCCTTTGACCTTGTCCTGGCTGGCGTCGCTGGCCATTTCCTGCTCAAACATCTGACTATCAAAGCTTGCTTCGGCAATCTCGACTTCAAATATTTTGGCGATATCGGCACGGGCCCGGTCACTAGCATCATCAAGCCGAATGGATGACCCCCGACCAACAAGATATTGCTTAGCAGGATACTGCTGGGCCACGCCGCTGACCCAGCCCGGCGGGCTATCTTTTTTAACACCCGCGCTACAGCCAGTCACCAGAATAATCAAGCCGACTACCGATAACCTATGCAGGTTCTTCAATGGCGATGCCTCCGACTAAGGTATGGTTCTGGCACTGCCAGATCATCAAATACAACTTTATGCAATGAGAGAAACCGCTTCTCTCCAGTCTTGATCTCAATATCATTGTATTCCCTTCGCTGCAGAATGTCGCCAGACCTGCCTAACAGATCAGCCGTGAGATCATATTGACCGGGAGGCAGTGGTAAACGCGCAAAATAAATGCGATTCGGTAAAGTGGACCAGCTGCGGGTATCAGCACGTTCACTGACGACACCAACTATATTAATAAAAAAACCCAGCGCCTCATCATTTTTTCTGGTTTCTCTAACCGCCTTGCTTTTCAATACGGCCCGCGCGATGGCACGCGCTAGAATGGCTGGCTTTTGTTTTTCCAGACTGGCAATCGCCAGCGTGTTTATATTCTCGCCAAGCTCGGTCGCAACCGTCGCACCATCCACATGCAATTGTGCCGTCACAATCGTGGACCGACGCGGCAAATAATAGGGCATGGCAATGGTCACGGCCTGACCTGATTCGGTAAATGCAGCTGTGACTACCTCGCGCTTGAGCGGAGCAAGACCGCTGTGCAATAGAAAAATCAACTCGCCATTATGTTCCTGTATGCCATCAAGCTCATTGGCATCCCAACCGAATTGCTGCTGATAACGTTCCAACTCAGCAGTGAGCCCCAATCGTTGTGTCAGCCGCAGCAAATCCTGGCGCAGAAAATCCGGCACCGCCATAGCAAGAGACTGCGGATAGCCCTGATAAGCCTCATAAGCCTTGCGGTAAGCAATCATCGCATCATCCCACTCACGCAGCGCCTCGTAAATCATACCTGTCAGGTAACGTGCAAAGGCATCTTCATCGAACCCGTCATCGGTCAGCTGGTTGAGCTTAACATCAAGCTGCAACGCCTCAACACGCGCGTTATCCAACTCACCCATCTCGAGATAATTAAGTGCCGCATAAACATGCAGCAGCACCTGTTCATAGGGATCACCGACATAACTGCGCAAGGTATCGTTGATAGCAAGCGCACCCGTCTGCTCGCTGATACTGGTTATGGTCAGTTTGTCGATCAAATGCTTGGCGGACTCGAGGTCGGCATTGCTGTTAGCGAACTGGCCATCCATACGCAATAGCATCGCCTTGTTCAACAGATTCAAGACGGCATCCCGTGCAGGCTGGCGCCGCTTGGCCAATATTTCCAATGCTTTATTTGGCTGGTCGTGGGCAATTTGTTGCTCCATGTCACCAACCCAGTCACCGTAAGTTGCGCACGCTCCTAATCCTGACACCACCAATATGCTTACTAAACTGATAAGTAATCTTCTGGACAGCACCGTCAATCAATCCTTTTTCGTGGGTCATCACCAGCTCAGAACCGTAGCTTGCCTTTTTTGACAAATTTCTTAATTTTTTTCTGTCCCACCCAGACCTTGGTATTGTCAGCCAAACTGATCAAGGTGATATCAATCTGGTAAAAACGCACCTGTTTTTTCCCCTCAACATCCAAGATCGTATTGATCGAACCTTTGAGTATATAGTCGGCACCGACTTCCTGCCCCATCGGTTTGCGGGTATCTTCACGCGCATGCAGATCCTGTTCTTCACGTTCACTGCGAACTTCTTCACGTTCCCCACTGGAAGCAACCGCAATGACCTTAGCAGAGTTAATCAGCGCGCGTTCGATGTCATTGATAAAGGTATTCACATTGATGTGTTCATGACTTAAGTTACGCATTTCACCGACAATAACGGCCGGCTTACGGCGTTGGTCGCGACTGAACTGAGCCAACCAAGGATGCGCGAGCACATCACTGATAATCTCTTCCGAAACAAGGCGCGAATCGGTGTCATTCCAACGGCCACTGAGGTCACGTACTTCTTCAGTTTCAATACGATCCACCTGGGTGCTTGCGCAGCCCACAAGCGCCAACATCATGAACAAGCCCGACAACCCTAGTATTTTTTTCATTACCTGACATCCCCCGCCATTCTGTCAAAAACATTTTCACTTTCATTCACCAGATACTGCTTAAGTCCCTGGTTCATTTCCTCTACTCCATCCAGTGTCTTGCTGACCTGCTTCATATCCAGCTCGGCAAGTGAATAAACAATATTGGTTTTCTTGTCGCGCCAGCGACCAATGATGCGACTACCAGTGAGATTAAGACGCGAGAAATTCTCGATCTGCCTCGATACGCTCTGCATAGTGCTTGCCTCATCATCTCCCGGCGAGGCACTGGCATAGTCATTAGACACAACCTCCATATAGGAGGATAAAATACGAGCCAATTCAGCCCGTGCGCGATTATCAGCTGTCGACGTCTGCAGCGACATATCCCCCTCCCCCATAGCCGGGGCTGACCCGACACCATGAAACAACCGACCCTTCTTGTTTTTGAGTATGTTGGTTCCCTCATTCACCCAATCAGGCGCTCGTTTGATATGCAGATCACTCTTTACCTTAGTCTTGCCGGCACAGGCAACAAGCGTGATTGTCACAGCAAATATCACCACCATATTTAAAATATTTCTCAGCTTGCTCATGTCTGTCTCCATCTGGCTGCGTCTGATTTTCTAAAGATAGCATCTTACCGACTCAGGGGCACTGTCAACTTATTCGTTGATTGTCAGAACGATTCGCAGAGTAATCCACAAATTCAAGCCATATCCATAGCCTGGGCACCCTGCTCTAGGTCGAATTCTCTTGGCATATCGGTTTCCAAATTTCAGACACCAACAACGAATACTTTCATAGTTCACTTTCATAGTTCACTTCAATACCTCACAGAACCAGGATTTCTTCGATGTCTCGAAAGCTTAATGTGAAACGATGCTATAGCCATAAGGCATGACTGATGATTTCGATTGAATAGCGATGACCTGAATAGAGGTTTTTAATATTCATAAGGTCATTAGGCTAAAACCAACCAAACGTGGCTCGCTAACTTGACAGTACCCTCTATACAGTTGATTGACACTGGACCACTCAAAAACTGTAGTTTCACTACCCTAACCGTATATCTGCAAGCAACGGCAAATGATCAGAAGCCACTTTCTCAAGCTTTGTGTTTGGTACTTTTACGTCAATAACTTCTATGCCAGGGTCAACAAAGATATGATCAATCCGTGCCAGCGGATAGCGTCCGAACAGTGTTTTTCTTGGACGGTGGTTTGCCAGCTCAATCTGAACATCATTAAGTCTGTTACGCAATCGCAGGCATACTGGTGAAGAAGGCATTGCGTTGAAGTCTCCAGTGAGTATCAATGGCTCACGGCAATTCGGATGCGATAACCACTCTGTACCCAGCAAGGCCTCTGTCTGGGCTAATCGCTCTTTCGGCCTTAAGCCCAGATGGGTATTGATAAACTGGATTTCACTGCCATTCACTTCGATGGCTACCCATAATGCACCTCGAGGTTCAAGGTGTGGCTTTTCAAACAGCCCCGGTAACTTGTCTGACTTAACCAACCGCATGGGCAAATGAGTCAGCACAGCATCGCCGTAAAGTTCCTCTTCTATGCGAACTGTTGGATGAAAATGAAACTTCATTTGTAAATACTGTGCAATGATGTGAGCCTGATCGACACCGCCTGTGCGTGATCTGCCCACATCAAGTTCCTGTAGGGCAACGATGTCTGGATTGTGTTGGGCGATGACACGGGCGATTCGTTCTGGGGAAATTTTGCCGTCCATGCCAAGACAACTGTGGACATTGTAGGTCATGATACGAAGCGTTTTAGCTTCCGTGACCTTGCGAGCAAACTCCCAGGGTATTTCGGCTTCAGCACGATTAAGCGCACTCAAAGCGGCATGACGTAAATCAAGCGGACGAAGGTAATTGCGCTCGTTGTTGGGAAGCCGTGTATCTTCAGGAAGCAGTGCAAAGGCTTTGGTTTCTTCTGGCGTCGGTCCGGCATGAGAACCATTTTCAAGGGCAAAACTATAGGCTGTAATGCCTTTACGCCAACCACAGATGACAAAATCACCGGCATTGGCGTGATGGCATAAATGAATCAAATCTTGGGTGACCTCCTTCAGAAAGGGATGGTTCGAACCAAGAACCTGTGCACTCTGATCAGGTAATGGAAACTCACCCTCTTCAGTCCATGCCCGTGCCTTACCCGGCCCATCGCTTACCAGCACAAGAGGAACCTTCGCTGAATTTACCAATTCTCTGGCAATACGTTCGCGTTCAGTTAGTGTAAGTTTCCGCGAATAATAAACCAGCCCCAGAGGACCCATTGCAGTTACGGTTACTTGTGTTTTCCCCGGCCTTTGTTTTCCTTCCCGGTAAACAGGAAACAGTAACTGTATCCTTTCACCACCCAGAAATTTTACACGTTGGGATTGAATGCCTCGAAAATTGTCAGCATGGACAGCAGTGTGAATATTCTCTAAGCTTCCAAATACTTCAGCAACAGCTTCCCCAATAGTCCGGCCCTCTATTTTCAGATAAGGAAGTGTTTTTTCCTGTCCATGTGTTAAATTGCACCCAAATTTGACCCATTAACCCTCCATATTTGCATCGAAAATTGACCCACGTATAACCCTTTCCTGCGCCCCATTGACGCAACCTAGGGTGGGTCAGTTTTAAGTGCCTAGGCGGGTCAAATTTGCATGCTCATTGACAGACAAGCATTGCAACCCAGTAAGACCTTGAGTAAGACCTATGGGATCAATAAATACAAAAAAATATATATAACAGACAGTTAAGATAGGTGTATGGCGGAGAGGGAGGGATTCGAACCCTCGGTACGCTTGTGACGCACACACACTTTCCAGGCGTGCTCCTTCGACCGCTCGGACACCTCTCCGGATATGAACTGCATTCTTGCTTGATTAAGCACAGGACAAGACGCGACAGGGTATAACAGGATCAATCTTCATGCAATGAATGAAGCGGATCACATCAACAATTCTGTTTGTTTTTTATGAGCTTAGCTCGTTACTCAGGCCATTCCAGCGCATAGTTGAACGAATGGCTGTAGCTCTCTTGTGGGCACTTCAGCACGAACTCAACTACCCAGTTGCCACCCATCGAAAAAGATCGACTACGCCCTTGGTATTCACCTGCATTACGACCCTTTTGTAAAACGATGAACGTATCATCATGACTCATCTCCATACCGGGCATATAGTGGCGAAAACTCGGCTGACATTCGCTGAGCGGCACGTTTTTTTCATCTGCCAAACTAACCTGAAAAGAAGCATCGAAGCCGACTTTGGGTGGCGAAGGATCAGAAATCATACCTATTCGGTACGGACCCAACATCGCAGTTTTTTCCTCTGCACCGCTACAGCCTGACAGTAAGATGACGATAACTATCAGTGCAATATAGTTTTTTTCAAACCTATTTTTTTTAAAATTAGATAAGCACATAGTTTTAATTATTTTTCAATATTAGAAGCATTCAAGAACAGGAAATCAGTTTAATTGATATGCACATAAAGCAGCAACACATAAGCTCATTTCTAATCGTAGTTATTCTGCTCGTTTGGACGAACTTTGTCAGCGCGAAAGACGATCCTTTATCTGAGGTGAAAAAAACCATCCGCGACAAATACCCCAGCATCAGCTTCGTCACCTCTGCTCAGCTAAAAAAGTGGTTAGCGCCTAACAGTGAAAAAGAACTGCTTTTATTTGATGTACGATCAAGGGAAGAATTTGAGGTCAGCCATATCAAACAAGCAATTCGCATTGAAGATCTCGACCACTCATTAGTCCTGCTGTTTGGAAAAATGAAAGACACCCCGATCGTAATTTATGATTCAGTTGGTTTACGCTCTGCAAAGTTTGCCGACAAATTAACCGGACGCGACTTCAGTAATGTCTATGTACTCGAAGGTTCTATCTTTGAATGGGCAAACAACGGCTTCCCACTTCACAAAGGCTCTCAACAAGTCTACAAGGTTCACCCTAATGATCTTTGGTGGGGACGTTATTTAAATGACGGACTTAGCGCTAGGCAGTGAGAATATCGGAAGCCGGTTTTTAATTCGGTAATAAAGAATTTCGCTAGCACTCAGTTGAACGCTTAATCAAGTCTTCTTCTGTATCAATTCAATTTTGTAACCGTCCGGATCTTCGATGAAGGCGATCACGGTTGTGCCGTGTTTTTTCGGTCCCGCTTCGCGTACGACATTACCATCACGACGTTTAATTTCATCGCAAGTTGCGTAAGCGTCATCAACTTCAATTGCAACATGACCAAAGGCATCGCCAAGTTCATAACTATCCTGCTGCCAGTTCCAGGTTAACTCGATAACCGCTGAACTGGCCTCATCGTCATAACCCACAAACGCCAGCGTGAACTCACCTTCCGGGTATTCATTCCGCCTCAACAACTTCATACCCAACACTTCGGTATAAAACTGTAGCGACTGTTCGAGGTCGGTGACGCGAAGCATGGTGTGGAGAATGCGCATTTTTTCTGTGAGGTGTGAGGCGATAGGTGTTAAGTATAAACGCCTCACACCTTACTCTTTATCCCTCACTACTTATTACGACGTCGCGCAGCAATACGCAGCCGCAGTGCATTCAACTTAATGAACCCTTCAGCGTCTTTCTGATCATAGCTTCCGGCATCGTCTTCAAAGGTGGCAATGCTTTCATCAAACAAGCTATCAGATTCAGACTTGCGACCCACAACGGTAACATTACCTTTGTATAATTTAAGTCGCACTACGCCATTCACTAATTTCTGCGATTCATCAATCATCGCCTGCATCATTTCGCGTTCAGGGCTCCACCAGTAACCGTTATAAATCAGGCTGGCATAACGTGGCATCATCTCATCTTTAAGATGCATGGCTTCGCGATCCAGCGTAATGGACTCAATCGCGCGATGTGCTTTTAGCATGATGCTGCCGCCCGGCGTTTCATAACAACCACGCGCTTTCATACCAACATAACGATTCTCAACAATATCGGTGCGGCCAATACCATTCGCGCCACCGATTTCATTCAGCTTGGCTAATACTGTAGCAGGTGACATGACCTCGCCATCTATGCTGACGATATCACCGCTCTGAAAACCTAACTCAATATAAGCCGCCTGATCCGGCGCTTGTTCCGGTGAGACACTCCACTTCCACATGTCTGCTTCAGGTTCAGTCCATGGATCTTCGAGGATGTCACCTTCGTAAGAAATATGCAGCAAATTCGCATCCATTGAATAAGGCGATTTTGTACCGCGTTTCTGTTCAATCGGGATATTGTGCTCGCTGGCATAGGCCAATAACTTATCGCGCGAGTTCAAATCCCATTCACGCCACGGCGCAATAATCGAAACACCCGGCTTAAGTGCATAGGCACCCAATTCAAAACGTATCTGATCATTGCCTTTACCGGTCGCACCGTGTGAAATCGCATCAGCACCGGTTTCGCTAGCAATTTCAACCAGACGTTTGGCAATCAGCGGACGCGCAATTGAAGTGCCGAGTAAATATTCACCTTCGTAAATCGTATTAGCGCGAAACATCGGGTATACGTAATTTTTGACAAACTCTTCACGCAAATCTTCGATGTAAATCTCTTTAACACCCATTGCTTCAGCTTTACTGCGCGCCGGTTCAACTTCTTCACCTTGACCAACATCAGCGGTAAAAGTCACCACTTCGCAATCGTAAACATCCTGCAACCAACGCAAGATAACTGAGGTATCAAGACCACCCGAATAGGCTAGTACAACTTTATTTATTTTCGACATGAGTTTATTTTTTTCTCTTCGCAGAACGCCGCAAGCGTGACAATAAACGTCGCGCCATTTCACCAAACATTTCAGTCTGCGTCGGATGCGGATGAATTGCAGCTGCCACTTGATCCAACGTCATATCACCGGCCACCATCATCACCGCTTCACCGATCAACGTGTCTGCATGATCCGCAAGAAAATGCACGCCTAAAATACGCCGTGTTTTCTTGTCGGCGACAATTTTGATCATGCCAAGTATTTCATTAGTGATCATTGCTTTGGCATCGATGCTCATCGGCATTTTAACTTCAGCCGCGTCAAAGCCTTTGGCTTTTGCCTGATCAAGCGACAGACCAACAAAGGCTGCCTCGGGACGAGTGAAAATCACACCGCAGTCTTTGTCCTGATCATACTTGACATTTTCACCGGCAATGGTCATTGCAGCAACACGGCCCTGCTGTCCCGCAGTATGCGCCAACATCAAACCACCGATGACATCACCGACAGCAAAGATATGCGGCACGCTAGTACGACCACTGGCGTCGACTTTGATCACACCACTGTCAATCGCCACAGCGGCTTTATCGAGCTGCAGCGCATCCAGCGCCGGACGTTTACCGGTCGCCATGATAACGTAATCACAATCCAGCTTATGCTCTTTACCATCCGCATCACTGTATGCAACTTTCACTTCACCGGCTATGCCTGAAATCGCTGCAACTTTGACTGATGTTTTAACATCCAGGTTAGGGTCATCACATAAAATGCCCGTGAGATTTTTTGCGATTTCCGGTTCGACTTCTGCGAGAATTCTATCCTGACCTTCGAGCAGCGTTACCTTCGTACCGAAGTCCTGAAAGATCTGCGCCATTTCCAAACCAATCGCACCGCCGCCGACGACAACGAGTTTCTTCGGAATACCTTTCAGCTCCCACACCGTATCAGAGGTCAACACGCCACCGGAAACCAGCCCTTCGTGAGCACCCGGAATCGGCGCTACAAAAGGTGGTGCGCCAGTAGCAATCACCGCACAACCAAAGCTAATCGTCTCACCTTCTTTACCGTTGCCCTGCGGCGCACGCTGATGCGGGTTATCGTTATTGCCCGAGCTATCAATAAACAATTGATGGTCACCCGTAAACGATGCAAAACCCTGTATGACTTTTATCTTAACGCCAGTATCGGTCTTCAGCGCCATTTCACCGCGCGTTTCCAAAACATTGCGACGGGTTTTTTCCATCATTTTCCAATCGAGCTTCGCTTTGTTTGTACCTTTTACACCCAAATGTTCATCATGCGCACGGTCGCGAATACGATCAGCAGCAGCGCGCCAAGCTTTGGACGGTATACAACCGCGCCATAGACACTCACCACCCGGGAAAGGTGAATCATTAATCATCGCGACTTTGAGACCGTGTTCGACCAGATCACGGGCACAGTCTTCACCGCCTGGTCCGCCGCCGATTACAACGACATCGTAATCCCAATCACCTTCAGGAATTGCCGGCCCCACTGGACCCATCCAACTTTCAGGCTGCTCGATATTTTGTTTCAACGCGTTCAAGTACATCGCCACCTGCGCACCGTTCACCACACGATGATCGGCGGTCATGGTTAACGGCATGCCATCCGGCCCCGCTGCCGCAATCGCCAAAATCGCAGCAATGCCCGGAGTAGGAATCGCATCGAAATGCGTCACGCCCATCATGCCCATATTTGAAACCATAAAAGTCGGATTCGAAAATTCATCCGGACTTAAACGACGACCGCGCGCCTTGCCGACTAAATCTTTCCAGCCATCGTTAAGCTCATCGAGACTGCGAGATTCACAGCCACGCAACACGGGCACAACCAGACCACCATCGTCCGCAGCCACCGCCATACCGATATCAACTTGAGAGCGTTCAACCAGTTTATCAACCGGCTGATAAGCCCAGTTCATTTCGGGATAATCCTGCATTGCTAATGCGCACGCTTTTGCGATAGCGACCGTTACCGATACGCCGTTTTTCTTGGCAGCGCGAATCAACGCAGCAGGTTGTGCATTCACTGTCACATGGAAAGTCGGCATAGTTAATGAACCCGCCATATTGCGACTGATCGCGCGTTCCATGGCGCTCATCTTGCGACCATCACCCGGCACCTGAACTTCAGGGCTGGCAACCACTGCTGACGCCTGAGCAGTCACTTGACTACTCGCAGCAATAACATCCGCGGCAACGATCTCACCCGTAGGTCCGCTACCACTTAGCCTATTGAGATCAACCTGCATTGCTGAGGCCAACTGTCGTGCAAAAGGACTTGCCGATTTATTATCGGGGCGCGGCGCAGGGTTGTCGGAAATATTTATAGCCGCAACGGGAGTCGTTGCTTGAACTGTGGCTTGAGATGAATTTTGCCCACCAGTAGACACTGGTGCCGCTGTCGAGACCGCACTGGCAACAGAATCGTGATCAACCTGCTCTGCTGTTTCTACCAGATAGGCTATCGCACCACCCACAGGCACCACCGCATCAACTGCAGATATTGGACCGGACAAATAACCTTCGCGAAATACTTCGACATCCATGATCGCCTTATCGGTTTCGACCTGTGCGACAATATCACCGCGCTGAATTTTGTCACCGGGTTGTTTAGCCCATTCAACCACCAAACCTTCGGTCATCGTATCCGAAAGCTGCGGCATCTTAATACTAAAGAGAGCACCCTGCGGCGCTTCATCTATAACGTTTGATTGCTCCGCCTGTGTCTCTTCGATTTTATTTTCTGTCGGTGCGGCTGACTGTGCCCCTGCACTCTCAGCAGCAACACTTTCATTGGAAACACTGGCTTGATCCGCAACGATATACGCCATCGCATCTCCGACAGGAATAGTGCCATCTACTTCTGCCAGAGGCCCCGACAAATAACCTTCGCGAAATACTTCGACATCCATAATCGCCTTGTCGGTTTCAACCGTCGCAACGATGTCTCCGCGCTCTATTTTGTCACCAACATTTTTTTCCCAACTCACCACGACCCCTTCGGTCATCGTATCGGACAGCTGTGGCATTTTAATCGTATAACTTTCAGACATGATTTTTGTTCTATTTTTCAGAAAAATTATGAAACCCTAAAACCTAAAAAGCGAAAGCCTGTAGGTTGACACCACAACAGGCTTCCACTCTTTAAGTATGCTTTAAGGCTATGAAATTATGCTACCCATTTCAGGTTTTGCCAAACATCCCTAACACGGCTTCAACCACATTACTCGCATTGGGTATTGCCGCTTTTTCCAGGCCATGGTTAAAAGGAATCGGCACATTCAATGCAGAGACACGACGCGGTGCAGCATCCAGCTCAAAGAAACAATCTTCATTCAGAATGCTGATCACTTCCGAACCCACACCTACCGGCGCTTCTGCTTCTTCAACGACAATCGCCTTATGGGTTTTAGCAACAGAAGCTTTAATACCTGCTCTGTCTAATGGGCTCAGCGAATACAAGTCGATTACTTCAGCATTAATACCGTGCTTGCTAGCCAGCGTTTCCGCAGCCTGCTGACACCAATGCACAGAAATATTGTAACCAAATAAAGTAACATCCGAGCCTTCACGAACCACATCAGAACCTTCTAGCGGAAGAAAAAATTCTTCGTCCGGCACTTCGCCTTTCATGTTGTACATCAATTCATGCTCGTTGATAAACACTGGGTCCTGACAACGCACGGCTGATTTGAGCAAACCGTAGGCCTGCTTCGGCGTTGATGGCGTGACCACACGCAAGCCGGCAACCCCCATAAAGACCTTTTCCATACGTGCCGAATGCTGCGCGCCAAGCTGATGAGCCGTTCCACCGGGTGAGCGAATCACCACTGGCGCTTCAAGTTGACCACCGGACATATAACGAACTTTCGCCGCTGTATTGAAAATCTGATCCATCGCCAACCAGGCAAAGTTCACCGACATAATTTCAATAATCGGACGTACACCAACAAATGACGCACCAATACCCAGACCGGTATAACCGCCCTCAGAAATCGGCGTATCAATGACACGCTCTTCACCGTATTTTTCGTACAGACCCTGAGTCGCTTTATACGTACCACCCGCAACGGCGATATCTTCGCCCATCGCGATCACCAATGGATCATGCTCCATTTCTTCATCATGGGCACGGCGAATGGCTTCCCAATACATAATATCAGCCATCAGTGTTTGCCTCCCAACACATAGGGATCATTTTCAGCCAACACATATTTGGCTACTTCACTAACAGGAGGTTCAGGTGAATCTTCAGCAAATTTGATCACCTCGTCTTCAATCTCATCGATGATTTCTTTATCCATCGCCTTGAAGGCATCCAGTGATACCTCACCTTCGGCGATCAAACGATCACGCAGAATCAAAATTGGATCACGCTGCAACCATTCACCTTCTTCATCTTTAGAACGATAGGCGTTTGAATCAGACATCGAGTGACCGCGATAACGATACGTCATCAACTCAAGAAAATAAGGCCCTTTGCCGGAACGTACATGTTCAACGGCTGTCTGCGCTGCTTCATAGACAGTTTCAATGTCCTGCCCGTCAACCTGGGCTGAAGGAATATCATAGGCCGCAACACGCTTGTACTGATCCAGCACAGCGGTTGAACGCTCAATACGCGTGCCAATGCCATAGAGGTTATTTTCACATATATATAAAACTGGCAGATTCCAAACCTTGGCCATGTTCAGTGATTCATGAAACGAACCCTGGTTATTTGCCGCATCACCGAGAAAGCAAATCGAAATTTCATCAGTGCCTTTCAACTTGATGCCCTTGGCAATACCGGCCGCAAGCGGAAAAGGTCCACCGACCAACGCATATCCACCCATAAAATGGTTGGCAACATCAAAAACATGCATCGAACCACCACGCCCCTTACTGGAACCGGTCTCTTTACCAAACAGTTCAGCCATCACTACCTTTGGATCAGAACCGCACTTGATCGCATGCACGTGATCGCGGTAACCGGTGATGACATAATCAGAACCCGGCCGCGCCGCCTCCAACACACCTAGTGCACAAGCTTCTTCGCCAGAATACAAATGCAAAAATCCACCGATTTTGCGTTCCACATAGGCTTCGTAACAACGTTCCTCAAAACGGCGTGCGTATAACATTTCACGCAACAAGCGTTTTTTAACTGCAATATCCATTGGATTCTTACTCATACTATCCATTCCGTTTTGCAGGTAGTCCGGCATAACACTCATGTATAACCACCTTTATTCATTTGTTGGTTTAAGAAAAAATACTTCAAAGAAATTCAAAGCATTAAAAAAGTGCCTATGGCACTTCCATTCGCCCTGTTTCATTTTTACCGCTATCCTATCCGCTATGTTCTTGGCCAACTATGGCCAAACGTCACCGGGCAGTCAGCTAACATGGCTTAATTTTTTATCACCAAAATTGAGAAAATATCTCGATAGCGCGTATGATCGTTTTTTTCGCCCTCAAGGTCAAGAAATAACCCTATTAAATATAAGTGAATTTATATGCCAAAAACCACTATTTCGCAGCAAACAACACCTCTCAATAACAGCGATATCGATGCGCAAAAGCACCTCATTATCGTTATTAACGAAGACAAATGGCCACGGCTGCCCTATCAAAAAACGCTGGAGCAACGCTATAAACGCTCAAATATTAGCGCCTTAGAGGTACTTAGCATCGATTTACCCAACGACAACAGCAGCAACGTCACATTGGCGCGCATTGGCAAAAATCCCAGCAGCTTCGATCTACTGACGCTGGCACGCAAACTTGCCGCCGCCCAGCTCAAACAGTCACCGCAGCGCATTGCGGTGTTACTGCCCAGACTGGGCAAGCGCCTCGGCGAACAGATGGCTAAAGCGATCATCGCCGCACTGAGCGCCGCAAACTATCCCATGCCCGCCTATAAAAGCAAGACTAAAGCACATAAACCGCTAAAAAATATAACCTTTCTTGGATTAGCTCAGCGCTTAGACTTCAAACGAACAGTAGCAGAAGCCGACGGCAATAACTTGGCGCGAGAACTGACCACCCTGCCACCCAACAAATTAACGCCAGCACTGTACCGAAAACGCCTCAGCGCCCTGAGTAAAAAACACGGCTGGAAAATGCGCACTTATGGCATCAAAGCCCTAGAAGATCGAAAAGCCGGTGCCTTTCTCGCTGTCGCCCAGGGCAGCAGTGAAAAGGACGCCTGCATTGTTCATCTGCGTTATACGCCAAGCAAAGCAAAAAAAGCCCAAAGGCTCGCATTGGTCGGCAAAGGTATCTGCTTCGACACGGGCGGCGTCAACCTGAAACCCGCCAAGCACATGCTCGGCATGCACGAAGACATGCAAGGCAGCGCCGTTGCACTGGGCACACTGCTAGCACTAAGCCAACTCAAAGTCCCGTTTCAAATTGATTGCTGGTTGGCCCTCGCACAAAACCACATCGGACCACGCGCCTATAAACAGAATGACGTGGTGACCGCCCACAACGGCACAACCATTGAAATTATGCACACCGATGCCGAAGGACGCATGGTGCTGGCAGACACCCTAAGCATCGCCAGCGAGCAAAAACCCCAGCTAATGCTCGACTACGCCACCCTGACTGGCACCTGTGTCTACGCACTCGGCACCCGCTACAGCGGCGCATTCACCAATCGAGACGCATTGACGCCGCAGCTCATCGAAGCCGGCCGCAGCAGCGGTGAGCGCGTCTGGCCATTCCCTCTCGATGAAGACTACGACAGCGAGCTCGATAGCAAGGTAGCCGACGTCAAACAATGCTCACTGGACGGCACCGCCGACCATATTCTCGCAGCACACTTTTTGAAGCGCTTCGTCTCAGACATCCCCTGGGTACATGTCGACCTCGCCTCGGGCAATCACAAAGGCGGCTTAGCGCACATTCCCACCGACATCACCGGCTTTGGTGTACGCTACACAACCGCGCTCTTGCTGGACAACAAATTACTGGATGAGGTGTAAATCATGGACACACGCATCACTGACCTCGAAATACGCCTCACCCACCAGGAATCCACACTGGACGAACTCAATGATACGATCATTCATCAGCAGCGTGATATCGATAAGTTGCAGCGGGAAATTATTTCGCTGACAGATCAGATACGTTCGTTACAACAGGCTCCTGCCGCACCACCGGGAGAAGAGACACCGCCGCCTCATTATTAATGATAAGTGTGAGGTGTGAGTAAATTAAAACATGTATTTTTGACACCCAAGGCCCAAGCCGGATAACCTTGAGTGAAGCTTTAAACCAATTCTTTTCCTGAAATTAAAATTGTAAGGATGTGACATGAGTGAACAATCTCCCCTGCTAGAAGCCCAACAAACCTTCGTTAATGCTGTGCCGTCTGGCAACTTAAATAGTGAACAGTGCAAACTGGAAGACGCTTTAGGACGCACGTTGGCCAGCGATCTAACCGCGCCCACTGATATGCCTCCTTATCACCGCGCAATCGTTGAAGGCTTTGTCGTTAATACTGCTGATACGCAAGCGGCTAGCGAAGATGCACCGGTTTCATTTGCGATTAAAGGCGAAGTTAAACCCGGTGATAACAGCTGCCCAACTATTGAACCCGGTTGCGGGCTGCGAGTTTCTACCGGCAGTATTTTACCCGACGGGCCCTACTCAACAGTACGTATGTGGGAAGTCAAAATCGATGGCGATAGTTTTACTGTCAGCCGCCCGTTTCCACCGCGCTTTTTTATTGAAGACAAAGGTTGTGATCTGGCAGAAGGTGCTGTCGCCATTCCAGCGGGCACAAAACTCAGCCCACTCGACATCGGCACCATTGCCTCAATGGGTATCGACACAGTAGAAGTGTCCTGCAAACCGATCGTTTCCATTTTTTCTTCGGGTGATGAAGTCATTCCTTATACAGACCCAATGACCCCCGGCGCGATTCGTGACAGCAATTCATTGATGCTGGCAGCGGCCGTCAGCGAGGCCGGCGCGATACCAAAAATCGTTGGCATCATGCAGGATGATTTCGATAAGTTCGTGAGCGCAGTTAAACAGGCTTTGGAAAACAGCGATATGATCCTGATTTCCGGTGGCACCGCCATCGGTGACCGTGACTTCATTTCTGATTTGTTAAAAGAAACCGGCGAGTTATTAATTGACGGTGTGCCGATGCGCTCAGGTCGCCCTTTAATTATGGGTATGGCTGGCAAAACACCGATAGTCTGCGTGGCCGGTCATCCACCCGAAGCGCTACGTGGTTTTCATCTATTTGGTACAGCTGCATTGAACTGCATGGCGGGCAGCACCGCGCCGATGCCTGAAGATGCACCGCCGCAGCAATCATAATCATCAATAAAAATCAGTTGATCCGCTAAATATGGAAACACTCACGCTAACACGGCCCGACGATTGGCATTTGCACCTGCGTGATGATGCGGCACTACAAACCACTGTCGCGCACACGGCCCGGCAATTTGCCCGCGCCATCGTTATGCCGAATTTGGCTCCGCCGGTTATTAATACTGAACTGGCGTTGGCGTATCGAAATAGAATCATCGAATGCATTCCCGATGGAATGCATTTTGATCCACTGATGACGCTTTATCTAACGGACAAAACTGATGCTGGAGAAATCGCACGGGCAGCTGATTGCGAACATATCAAAGCGGTTAAACTTTACCCTGCAGGGGCCACTACCCATTCCAGTGCAGGTGTCACAGACCTGAGTGCGATTTACCTCACACTTGAGGCCATGCAACAACATGATCTGCCGTTACTGATTCATGGCGAGGTGACGTCATCCGATATTGATATTTTTGATCGTGAAAAAATCTTTATCGAGCAGCATCTGGCTCCGCTGATAGAACACTTTCCCGCGCTACGTGTAGTGATGGAACATGTCACGACCAAAGATGCCGTAGACTTTGTCAGCGCTGCTCCCGCACAAGTCGCAGCAACAATAACGCCGCAGCACTTGATGCTAAACCGCAATGCGTTACTTGCTGGCGGCATGCAACCGCACCATTATTGTCTGCCAGTGTTAAAACGCGAACAGCATCGACAAGCGCTGGTTACTGCAGCCACCAGCGGCAACAGTAAATTTTTTCTTGGAACAGATAGCGCACCGCACGAGCAACAGCGCAAAGAATCTGCCTGTGGCTGCGCAGGCATTTATTCTGCACATGCAGCCATTGAACTCTATGCCGAAGTTTTTGAACAGGCCGATGCGCTTGATCGGCTGGAAGGTTTCGCCAGTTACTTTGGCGCAGATTTTTATCGATTGCCGCGTAACAGCGGCACCATCACTCTGCAAAAACAGTCATGGACTGTTCCTGATGCTTACCCATTCTGCGATGGATCATTAATACCCTTCCGCGCCGGGCATCAGCTAAGCTGGAAGTTAAAGTAAACTAATGTACCTCTCGCCTTACCTCTAACACCTCACGCACATGCCCGAAGATACTCATAAAATATCCGACCGTTTCCGCGGCTATCTACCCGTCGTCGTTGATATCGAAACAGCCGGGTTTAATGCCGCGACAGATGCAATACTGGAAATTGCTGCCGTCACCATCCGCATGGACGAAAACGGTTTAATTCATCCCGACCAGTCAGTGGCCTGTCACGTCGAACCTTTTCCCGGTGCTAACCTTGAGCCCGAAGCGCTTGCTTTTAACGGCATCGATCCTCACCACCCTTTTCGCCTGGCAAAAAAAGAAGATGATGCGCTGCGAGAAATTTTTTCAGTGGTGCGTAACGCCGTCAAAACCAGCGGCTGCAAACGCGCTATTCTGGTCGGACACAATCCTGCTTTTGATATTTCATTTCTCAATGCCGCAGTAGCGCGCACGAAAATCAAACGCAATCCTTTCCATCCATTTAGTACCTTCGACACAGTCACACTCGGTGGTCTTGCCTATGGACAGACAGTACTAGCGCGAGTAGCCACTGCTGCAGGTTTAGAATGGGACAGCAGTGCCGCTCATTCGGCAATTTATGACACACAGCAAACAGCAGAATTATTCTGCATCATTACCAATGAATGGGCTGAATTAAAATCGTTACGAAATAAACTTGGGAAGGAAACAACAGAAAATAAAACCTGACAGCGGTTTCTCAAGCGATGCGGACGAACGCCCGCATCGCTAAAAAACTAACTGATAAATTTAATTAAGCAGCACGACCCAACGCAGTATCAACCAGCGCTTTTAACTCACCGCTTTGATATAACTCAATCACGATATCGCAACCGCCCACTAATTCACCTTTGATGTACAACTGCGGAAACGTTGGCCAATCTGCGTAAGCCGGCAAACTCGCACGAACCTCTTGATCAGCCAGAATATTGATATGCGCAAATTCGGCTTCACAGGCCTGAAGCGCCTGCACGGTGTGACTGGAAAAACCACACTGAGGAAACTGCGGTGTACCCTTCATATACAGAACGATCGGTGCACTATCGATCTGTTCTTTGATGCGTTCAATGACATCCATAAACTCTACCTCTAAGCTATTCTTTGATTAATTGCTGGATTATACAGCAATATTACCTTAGCATTCTAGTCAGGTATAAGCAGCGACATCATATACCCTTTTAAAATCAACAAAGTTGCAGGTTTAACAGACCTTTCGTAGAATGTTTTTCCGGTCTGTTAGCCGACTACAAGCCCTCAGGAGAATTAAATGGAACACAAACTGCCCGAGCTACCCTATGCAATGAATGCACTGGAGCCTCATATATCTGCGGAAACGCTGGAATACCACTATGGCAAACATCACCAGACCTATGTGACAAATCTGAACAACTTGATCAAAGGCACAGAGTTCGAAGATAAGAGCCTTGAAGATATTATTGCCAGCGCATCCGGCGGCCTCTTCAATAATGCTGCTCAAATCTGGAACCATACTTTTTACTGGAACTGCCTGAGCCCAAATGGCGGCGGCGCACCCACTGGCAATCTGGCCAAGGCGATTGACGATGCTTTTGGCTCATTCGACGAATTCAAAGCCAAATTCAGCCAAACCTCTATCACCACTTTTGGCTCTGGCTGGGGTTGGCTGGTGAAAAACGCTGACGGTTCTATCGAACTGTCCAGCACCAGCAATGCCGGCACGCCTTCTACAGACGGTAAAACAGCATTGCTGACTTGCGATGTTTGGGAGCACGCCTATTACATTGATTACCGGAATGCTCGCCCTAAATATGTGGAAAGTTTCTGGAATCTGGTGAACTGGGATTTCGTTGCGAAAAACTTCGCTGAATAAAAAAAAGATCTAACTCGCGGGGGAAACTGTTCCCCCGCACTTCAATCGCGTCAAAAAAGATCCTATGAACCGTTATAAGCTTTTTTTAACTCTGCTTGCCTCTTTGAGTTTTACTGCCTGTGATATGAACCAAAACATGCATCAGAACATGCATGCATTATCCTCTAACAAAGAAGGTTCCGGTGCCAGAGTGATCGCTGCAAGCAATGGCTGTATGGGTTGCCACGCCGTTTCAAATAAAATTATTGGCCCCGCTTGGAAAAAGGTATCCGAACGTTACAAAGACATCCCCGATGCAAAAATAAAATTAATCGCCAAAATAAAATCAGGTGGCAAAGGAAATTGGCTGCGCGAAACCAAAGGGAAAACCATGCCAGGCTATGAAGGAAAAATGAGCGATGAGGAAATTACCACCATCGTGGATTATATTTTAGCGCTTGATGAAGCACGACAAAACTAAACCAACAATTTTCACAGGCTCCCCATGGATCGCGAAAAAACACTCTCCTTATTACGCCGTCACACAGCAAAAGATGACTGTGAAAAACAACATCTGGAAAAAACCATCCGCTTCGTAGAAAAATACGAAAACTGTCATGACCGAGAACTTGGCGTCGGCCACATCACTGCCTCTGCATGGATTACCAACCCCCAGCGCAGCCATGCTTTGATGACACACCACCAAAAACTTGATCGCTGGTTACAGCTCGGCGGGCATACTGAAGATGATGCTGACATTCTCAGCGCCGCACTACGCGAAGCAAGAGAAGAATCAGGGCTTTTAGAAATCACCCCCGTCAGCCGCGCTATTTTTGATGTTGATGTTCATTTGATACCGGCACGAAAAGATGATGCGGAACATTTCCACTATGACATTCGTTTCCTATTAGAGGCAGACCATACTCAAACACTGGTTATCTCCAGTGAATCTAAAGATCTGCGCTGGTTTAACCAACCCGCACTCGAAGCACTGCATGAAGGCGCATCAATAGATCGCATGGTACAGAAGATGCTGGCTTTACATTAAAGTCATCCAGGCAAAACTACATATCCCTCATGCCCGCTATAATAAAAAACCCTGATACTGACACAGTCACTATTTCCTATTTTTCTGACGTACTGTGCATATGGGCTTATATCGCACAGATCAAACTCGACCAGATAAAAAAACAGTTTGGATCTCAGGTCATCATCCAGCACCATTTTCTATCCGTTTTCGGCAATACCAACGAGAAAATCGGCAACGGCTGGCATGATCGTAACGGCTACCTTGGTTACAGTGAACACACCAAAAACATTGCTTCTCAGTTTGACCATATAAATCTTCACTCAAAAACCTGGCACACAGTTAGACCCCCATCGTCAACAGGCTGCCACCTGTTCTTGAAAGCAGTTCAATTATTTCAAGACAATGCAGCAAACGAATCTGAAAAAATTCCAGCAAACAATAACCTGGTTGAGAAAGCGGCATGGTTATGCCGACTGGCATTTTTTCGGGATGCCCTAAACATAGCAGAAATCGACGTACAGCTGAAAATCGCCTCACAATTGGAGCTGCCCATCGCAGATATACGCCATCTGATTGATAACGGGACGGCTTATGCAGCACTACACAGCGACCAGGAACTAAAGTCAAAATACCTGTTAGAAGGCAGTCCAACCTTCACTCTCAATCACGGACGACAAAAGCTGTATGGCAATGTTGGCTACAAAATCATCGAAGCAAACATCCATGAAATTCTCCAACAACCTCAACATCGTGCCAGCTGGTGCTAGCCGTAGTAACCCGCACTAACATAGGTTTCACGCCTACTTGCTTAGCAAGCCTGGAATTTAGCCCAAACACCAGATTGACCATCTTGCACATATTATCTATACGTTATATTCTCAAGGGTCGTTTACTACATTGACTTGGCAGCATACTGTGCTGCCTTTTGTTTTTCTGACTTATTGGAAATAGAACACGCTTATGTCGGATCATTTAATGTCTACCTATGCGCGCCTGCCCGTTACGTTTGAACGCGGCGAAGGGGTTTGGCTATGGGACGACAAAGGCAATAAATATCTTGATGCGCTCAGCGGCATTGGCGTTTGCGGACTCGGTCATGCCCACCCCGCTGTTGCTGAGGCATTAAGTAAACAGGCCAGCACTCTGATTCATACCAGCAACCTTTATCATATCCCTGCCCAAACACAACTAGCAGAAAAACTCTGCGCGCTAGCCGGCATGGACAAAGCCTTCTTCTGCAACTCTGGCGCAGAGGCCATCGAAGCCAGCATCAAACTTGCGCGACTATATGGCCACAACAAAGGCATCGAACGTCCCAGCGTTATTGTCACTGAAAACAGTTTCCACGGCCGCACATTGGCAACACTTTCTGCCACCGGCAACCGCAAAGTTCAAGCCGGCTTTGAGCCTTTGGTACAAGGCTTTATTCGTGTTCCGTACAATGACATCGAGGCATTAAAATCCGTCGCCAAAAATAGCCCCGATGCGGTGGCTATTCTGGTTGAACCGATTCAAGGCGAAGGCGGCATCAATATTCCCGACGCAGATTATTTATCATCAATCCGCACACTCTGCGATGAACAGGGCTGGCTGATGATGCTTGATGAAATACAGACTGGCGTGGGTCGTACGGGTCGTTATTTTGCTGCTCAGCACTATAACGTCGTCGCCGACGTCGTCGCTGTCGCAAAAGGACTGGGCAACGGTGTTCCAATCGGAGCCTGTTTGGCACGAGGAACGGCCGCCACAATATTCCAGGCGGGCAATCACGGCTCAACCTTTGGCGGCAACCCGCTCGCTTGCAGCGCCGCTCTCGCCGTACTGGAAACCCTAAACAGCGAACAACTGATCAAAAATTCACAGTTACAAGGCGCTAACATCCTGTCAGCACTACAGAGCCAACTTGCTGGCATCGAAATCGTCGACACTATTCGAGGCCAAGGCTTAATGATTGGCATCGAATTAAAACAAGTCTGCACAGAGCTGTTAAAAGTGTGCCTTGATAACGGGCTACTCATCAGCATTCAAGCCAACAACGTAATACGACTACTACCACCTTTAATTATCAACGATGCCGAAGCTGAGCTACTGGTTAGCAAACTGGTCGACATCATAAAAACATTCGCTTTATCTCAGACTGAAACTCAGCAGTCTCATACAGGTTAATATTCAGCCAGATTAAAATCCAGATAGATTAATAATTATGAACAGCCCAAGGCATTTCCTAACATTATCCGATCTCTCTTCTGACGAACTGCGCACGCTAATTCATCGCGCGATAGAACTGAAGGCCATGCAGAAACAGAAGACGATTTTTGAGCCCCTCAAAAATCAAATGCTCGGCATGATTTTTGAGAAGTCGTCGACACGTACGCGCGTCTCATTTGAAACCGCGATGACCCATTTTGGTGGCAATGCGATTTTTCTCTCTCCACGCGATACCCAACTGGGTCGCGGTGAACCCATCGAAGATTCAGCACGAGTGTTGTCAAGAATGGTCGACGTTATTATGATTCGCACCTTTGATCATGAGCAGGTGGAACGCTTTGCTGCGCACTCACGTGTCCCTGTCATCAACGGGCTCACCGATCAGTTTCACCCCTGCCAGCTGCTCGCAGACATGCAAACATATTTCGAACACCGCGGCGATATCGCGGGCAAAACAGTCACGTGGATCGGCGACGGCAATAATATGTGTCATTCCTACATCAATGCGGCTCGGCAGTTTGGCTTTAAGCTGCACATCGCCAGTCCTGATGGGTACAAACCCAATGCAGATTTAGTAAAAAGCAACACTGGCATTACCAAGCTGTTTGATACGGCGATAGATGCAGCTAAAGGTTCAGATCTCATCGTCACCGATGTTTGGGCCAGCATGGGCCAAGAAGACGAAGCCACTCAACGACACCAGGTTTTTGCTGACTTTCAGGTTAACGAACAGGTATTGAGCGGCGCACATTCAGATGCACTTTTTATGCACTGTTTACCCGCTCATCGCGGCGAAGAAGTCAGCGCCGAAGTAATTGATGGCGGACAAAGTGTTGTCTGGGATGAAGCTGAAAATCGCCTGCACGCACAAAAAGCATTGCTTGAATTTTTGCTCTGCTAATACTATTTAAACCCACCATGCCACTACTACAAGCCCAAAACATTACCTGCCAATATCAGGGGCAAACCGTCATTAACGGGCTTTCACTGCACATCAATGAAGGCAGCATCGCCTGCCTGCTGGGCCCCAGCGGTTGCGGTAAAACCACCATGTTACGTGCGATTGCCGGATTCGAACCGCTGCTTGAGGGTGAAATTTTAATTCAGGGCAAACTCGCATCACAGCCAGGTTTCATTTTGCCACCCAATAAACGTGGCCTCGGTATGGTCTTCCAGGATTACGCTTTATTCCCGCACATGACGCTGACGGAAAACGTAAGCTTTTCATTGCGCAGAAAAACAAATGACCAACAGGCTGCTAGTGCCGCTGAGATGCTCGATCTGGTCGGGCTGGACGGCATGGGGAAACGCTACCCTCATGAGCTATCAGGTGGTCAACAACAACGTGTCGCGCTGGCACGGGCGCTTGCTGCCCACCCCAAACTATTGTTATTGGATGAACCCTTTTCTAACCTCGATGTTGATTTACGTGAAAGGCTCGGACAGGAAGTGCGCGACATCCTCAAAGACAAAGGCATCACCACGCTGATGGTCACACATGACCAGCACGAAGCCTTTGCACTTGGTGATGTCATCGGCATCATGAATGAAGGCCGCATTTTACAATGGGACACGCCATTCAATCTTTACCACGAACCAAGCAGTCTGTTCGTTGCAGATTTTATCGGGCAAGGCACCTTGTTAGCAGGAACAATGCGTTCTTCAACCTCTGTTGAAACAGAAGTTGGACACATCAAAGGTGACCGCGCCTATCCCTGGCCTGAAGGCACAATGGTCAACGTACTATTGCGCCCTGATGATATCCTTCCCAAACAAGACAGTGATCTACGTGGGGAAATAACTCACACGGCATTCAAAGGCGCAGAAATACTGTACACATTACAATTACCCACCGGCAGCAAAGTGCTGGCTTTATTTCCCAGCCACCAACATCATCACGTGGGTGAAACCGTCGGAATTCAAATTGCCGCCGATCATTTAATCGTTTTTGATCACGTCGGCCACAACAGCTAAATATTCCAAACAAAAAAAACGGGGCTTGCTTACGCAAGCCCCGCTTCAATTTCTTTATCTACGAAACTATCTACTGGATTATCTGCTGATTTAAATCAGCCTCTCAATAGCCTAGGGCAATTGAGAAGACAAATACTCTGCAACCGCTTTAATTTCTTTATCAGATAACTTCGATGCAATCGCTGTCATCATACCTGCTGGATCATTGCTGCGAGCGCCGCCTTTGAAGTCAATCAAATTTTTAATAATGTAATCACGATGTTGTCCACCGATTTTCGGAAACTGAGAAACCGTTGCTGACTTGCCTTTTCCACGCGGACCATGGCAATTGATACAGCCGTAAACACCTGACTTTGGGTTACCGCTCTTAAATAATTTCTCACCTTTTGCTGCAAGCTTTTTATCAACTTTTGTAAGAGGTTTTTTTGCCATTTTCTGCTGTGAAAAATAGGCGCCAATATCCTTTGCATCCTGCACACTCGCAATAGTCATCGCCATACCAGACATGGTATCGTTATTAGCACGTTTTCCACTTTGAAAATCACGCACCTGTTTGACGATGTAAGATTCATACTGCCCTGCCAAACGTGGAAAATCAGCCGTAAAACTGTTCCCGTCATCACCGTGACAACCTGCACAAAGCGCAGCCTTGTCTTTTCCGGCAACCGGATCCCCACTCTTATTAGCTGCCAGCGCAGTGCCCGTCATCAAAAATACAACCAGCAACCCCAATACGCTAACCATGAAAGATGATTTTTTTGTCATAGCCTATGCCCTTAACTTTATAATTATGATGGCTGAAAACTCCCGATAAGAGTTCTAAACAGTATCAATCTCTCCGCCCTACGTCAATGCACGATAGACATTACAAAGCTTTACCGCAGCACAAATAACGGTAAAAATGCACCAAATCACACTAAATGAAGAAATCATAATGAAACAAACCATCGCATGCCTTTTATTTTTAATTCTCACTAACCAATACGTGCTTGCTGACAGCAACCCAGTTGAAGAAGGATTCACCGCCTATGACAAAGGCGATTATTCAGCAGCCGCAACCCTGTGGAAAAAAGCAGCAACGGAAGGCGATATTCAGGCTCAACTATTAATCGCCACCATGTCAAAACAAGGTATAGGCATAGAGGTGGATTTAAAACAAGCTGCCGAATGGTATCGCAAAGCCGCCGCACAGGGTTCTATAGAGGCAATTTACAACTTAGGCGTGATGCACGCCAAAGGACAGGGTCTGGCACAAGACCGCATCGAAGCCGCAAGATGGTACCTAAAAGCTGCCTCGCACGGACACATGGAGGCACAAAATAATATTGGCGTGATGCTGGCAAACGGCTTGGGTGTAGAAAAAGACGAAAAAATGGCTTTCATGTGGTATCAAAAAGCCGCACAACAAGGGCACCCAACGGCCATGTTTAACCTGGCTTATATGTACATGAACGGTTTTGGTGTTGAAGCTGACAGTATTTATGCGCTGCGTTATTTTCGGCAGTCCGCAGAAAATGACAACATAGCTGCACAAAAATTACTCGGAGACGCTTATGAGGAAGGTTGGTTTGGCTTGCCGATTGACCCAAAACAAGCTGAACACTGGCGCAAAAAAGCAGCTGAAACTAAGTAGCAACTGAGACATCCTTCTACGCTCGAAAGTAACCAACCAAATATACAGACATAAAAAAAGCGACACGTTTTCGTGCCGCCTAAACTTAATTCACAGCGATTACTGCACCAATAACTCAACAAACCATTTCAGATTTCACGCTGTTTTTGCGACGACGTGCAAAGCCAGCAAGACCTAAAAGACCGGCTGCGAACAACAGTACAGTCGCTGGCTCAGGAAGTGGGTTTGGCGTAATAACCGTACCTTGGCCACCACCAATAATAAGCGCACGATTAGTAGTCGCCGTTTCATCAGCCAAAACACTCAAACCGAAAAACCCTGCAGGGCCATCGAAGGTAGTGTGAAAAGGTTCAACTGCCGTAGCCGATGGCGACAGTATCGTGCTACCCAGTGCAGTCAGTTCAATCCCGCTTATGCCACCACTACCTAAATTAGTAGTCAACAAACCACCTAATGGAAACCAGCCATAGCCATGATCAACATTTTGCGCAAAGGCAGCCAAACCACCGCCAGCATTTACAAAACTAACAATATCTGCGCTACGAGCATTGATCGCATGTACCTGTGCGTCTGTCAAACCACCACTAACATCACTGTCTGAGGTAGGCATATATATCGCGTCAAAACCCGCTAATGATTGCGCGGCAATGTCTACAACCGAAGAGACAACCGTCATGGTGTAACCTAAACCAGTAGCAATGGTGCTCGCGTTAATTGAATCAGCGCCAATCCCGCCGGAAGGCCCAAACATCAATATATTTGATCCTGTTCCAGCAGCGCCATTATTAGTTGCATTTTCGACAACATACTCAAGAACATCACTGATCATGTCCGTACCTTGCGTGCCGCCACCAGTATCATGATCCTCTGGGTCCATACCCGACAAAATGATGGGGCCAGCCTGTGCAGCACCCATACTCAGCATAATAACTGCTACAGCAACCAAACCCTTGGAGATCCCACCTAATTGATACTTCATAATGTGCTCCTCGCTACATTAAAAATTTCACAAAACAATCACCCAACGCTGGCGAATAATAGACAACATGCAAGTTTCAAACCATTACCGTAAGATATTGATATTTACATAATAATATAGACCCAGCCAGCCTTAATTTTTAGAACTGTAAAAAAAACGGACATTTATAAACAACAAACAAACCCGCTAACAACAAATAAAAACCAAGCAAGAATATAAACAGTTGAAAAAAAAAGGATTTTTCAGGCTTTAGAGAAACCAGCAGAATGTGTAAAAATTAACGAACACACTATTCTTCAGCAGCGGAATAACGCCGCAACGCTTTGCGTAGTAAATGAGGAATCAAAAGGTACAAGGGCATACGCAAAGCATGCGCACGCAAAAAAAGCAGCCAACGCGCAAGCCCCGTCAACGGCCGATCACAACTGGGATGGTTAGGTGCCAATGCAAGATCCAACAAATACTTCATGACCAACGATGCTGGCCAAGCAGGAGCGGTTTTGTTATTCATTTCTATGATATGAATCGGCACAGGGGTATGCAATAACTCGGAGGCATAATATAAGCCATAATAAAGCGGTCGACTTAGGCCTAAATTTTGCGCACGCTCCAACAGGCTTTCCCAAAAAACTGCTTCTGAGGCAAACTGCCTCAGCATAGCATCGAGATCAACCAGATCGCGCAAACCCTGTTCCATCTCACCGTCACTAAACAAATGTGTCGCGCTATGAATTATCATATCCGCCGGTGACAGCACCATAAGTTGGCCACCACTTCCGACAGGACGTGCATCTTGCCTGAGCTTTTCAGCATCGGGATGATGTTTCGCCGTCAGCGGTAATATATTGTGATGCACATCCAGCACCGTCTTACGACCGATATGTTGCAGCGGCGGAAGCTCGTGCATCCAGGTGCGGTAATAACGCTGGTCATAAGCGTCATGATGCGTGCTTATCCAACCATTTTTCATCAGGGTTTTTTCAACCTCTGCGAGTGATTCACGCGGTACCATAATATCGACATCCGAAAACAATCGACCTTTTGCTGAAGGCAAATTAGCGGCTACATAAGCTGCACCTTTAAGCAAAATCACAGGCACTTTTAGTTCAGCCAGTGTTTTTCCCAAACATTGAATTTCCCAGCGAATATCCTGAAAATGTTTTTTCCCAAGGACAAGAGCAGAATCAAAATGTGCACGCGGTCGCTGAGGAATCATATCAAGACACCCAACTTCTTCAAACTTAACCGCAAGACGTGCCATTAAATTTGTCGCTCGCCCTTGTCGCACCAGCAAATCCCAATCGGCAAGCGTGAACCCATCCGTATCGCACGGGTTACGCAAAATTTTTAATAGCGGGTCAGCGTTCATGATTTTTTGTTAAGCATCTCTACGTTTCAATGCCGCAGCTGACGGATGCAGAGCATCAAAAGTTTCAACCGCCTCATCAAGATCGCTATAAGTAAAGTGATAACACTGGCTGGAATCAATCACGCCCCCCAGCAAGTCAAAACCCTCACGCCTCAAAACACTATAATTAAAGGCATTCTCAGCCAGAAAAATGAACGCCTCCGCGGCCGGGCTGGCAACAAGTTTCGCCGCTGCATGTGCTTCATATTTTGGAAATATCACCCACGCCGGAATAACCGTTTCAGACATACGACTGACACTTTCTGAAGGTGCGCGCATATGCGCAACGGTTCCTTTGCTGGTATCTTTCGCTTCACTCCCCAGCACGGCATCGGGTGCAAATTGTCGCATCACATCGATCGATGCATTTTTCAAATTTGCAGGACGAGGCAAAGGTACAATACGCCCATCTCGACGCGAAATCAGCGTCATTTCATCGGATAACAAACGCCAACCGCGATTAACTAATCCTGCACACAAAGTACTTTTTCCCGATCCCGGTGGCGCTGGCAGAATGGCTGCAAAACCGTTTTTTTCTATTACGGCGGCGTGAATAATTAAATGTTGATTGTCGTAATTTGAAATACACCAATTCAAACCCCATTCCAGCATCGGAAAAGCTTGCGACAATGGTAGCGGTTTAAATGGCTTCATCGCATCCATATAGAAATCGATTTGCGGGGAGAGCCAACGACGAATGGATGCGGGCGGTTTAACTGAAATATGAAAATCAGCAAAGGCATCATCACTGATCGAGAAATCAGCGTAAAGCAAATGCACACCTTCTGCTACGCTTGGTACCGGCGAATACATTCGCGTGACATACGGACCAATCTTTATCGCCAGCCCTTTTTCACTGGACAAGCGCATAGATAGATCAGATGAAGCTAGTGCTTTGACCTTCAATCAACTGTCACTCAAGAAGATTTCAAAAAAGATGTTTCTGCCCACTATCACGTTAATATTGTATGCGGAACAAGCTGAGGATACGACTCCTTTTCACAACCAGGAAGCGCTAATAAGAAATGGAAAATAGATAAAGAGGATCAGTCTATTTCTGACTGTGCGATAAAGCCCAATTTTTTCAGGTTTGAAAGACTCTGCCGAACTCGATTCACAAGTCGCTCATCGACCGGCTCATCCAACTGCCTGGCAATGTTACTCGTAATGACATCACTCTTTAACAGCTCATCCGCAGCATCGATAATGAATAATATTTCCGCCGCTAAAAAATCTAACCTTATCGTATCGCCTGATGCATCGTCAAAAACAACAAGCTCGCTTTGCCAGGATTTTTTATGGAAAGACCGCTCACCACTGATACACCAAGCTGCTTGTGATACATAGTTTTGCATCTAAAAAGGCCGCGAGCTTAATCTGGGATTTTATGGATCGCCGGGATGATAGAGAGAAGCAAAAAGATCTTGCATGTCACTCTCACTCCAAGTATGGCCTAAGCTATCTGTGTGACTGCCCACAGCCAAAATATCATTAATAATCTCTAACACATCATCAGGCTGAAACGAGTAATGAGGCGAGTTCAATGCATTAAAATAGGTAGCAATCGCATGAAAAGCAAAGCTGCCTGAATCCTGCCATAGAACCTGCATCAATGTTTTATCAGCCAAAGCACCGCTCGCGGATGTAAATACATCACCAAATTTTGTTCCGGGAACACCGACTGCGCTGGTATCTTTGAATAAATCTTTACATGCTGCTGATAAGGTTCCATTGGACGCCACACTGTCACAACCATGGTCAAAACCAACAGGCCAGCCGGGCGAACCAAACACATTGTTTTTATAATAGCCAGGACTGCGGCCAAAATCGCAAGTATCATGCGTATCTTGTGACAGATTGCCTGACTGAATGCCGGACCAACACTGATTCCCACCGCCACCACTACCCCAAGCAGGTCGGTTGGCCAGCGTCATAACAACTGGCAGCGATGCCACTGCACCTTTCAATAAAACACGACGCCTCTGGGAATGCTCTTGCTCAGAACCCTGCTCTTTCTGCTCACTTGCGTTATGCTCTAAATTTTTATCAGTCACAGCCACACCTCGATGGTTTAATGCTCGTGATTATAAGCGCTACCGACAATCACGGTCAATGTTTTGACACAAAACATCTGTTAATAAGAAATAACATGCACATATCGTACCGAAATATTGTTTTATAATAACATTCATATACTTACAATATTTTTTCACAAAAAAATATCACGTCTTACGACATAAATGTAAAATATGCTGACAGTTTAAACGCCTTTTCACTCAGACCTTCCATAAAATCATTCCACCATAATTTGTTTCTTCCTCCCTAACGCCAACAAACACTCTCAAAACATTTAACCCTAAAATTGGCATTCGACAAGAACAAAGACTCGCGCTAGAATTGTCCCGCAACACTTTTATCATGGAGGATAAAAATGAATACGATCAGCAGGAAGCTGGCAGCTTCTCTTCTTTACCTGTGCATTATTTTCCCAGGCCTCGGCCACGCAATTGTCATCAATGAAATCCGCATCGATCAAACCGGCGCAGACAACGACGAATATTTCGAACTGGCCGGCTTAGCGGGAGAATCCCTTGATGGGCTGAGCTATATAGTCATCGGCGATGGCTCCGGTGGCAGCGGTGTTATCGAAGCCACCATCAATCTCAACGGCTTGAACATTTCCAGCAGCGGCTATTTCCTTGCCGCAGAAGCTTCTTTTTCTCTCAGTGGGCTCATAGATCTAACGACATCGCTGAGCTTTGAGAACAGTGATAACGTCACTCATTTGCTCGTCAGTGGTTTTAGCGGCTCAAATGGCGATGATCTAGATACCAATAACGATGGTGTGCTGAACATCACACCCTGGACATCCATAATAGATTCAGTCGCGATAGTAGAAAGCATCGGTAGCGGCGACCTAACTTACAGTAACTTTTCGGCTGGCCCGAATGGATCATTGGTTCCTGCTCATATCTACCGTTCACCCGATTCAAGTGGAATTTGGAACATCGGAGAATACAATCTAGCCAACAGTAGTGACACGCCCGGCAGCTCAAACACAATAAGCAGCCTACCTGAACCCGCTAGTCTAGCTCTACTTGGTCTGGGGCTATTCGGCTTGTGGCTAGTGCATCGACAGCCCGCATCCCGCGGAACAACCTCTGCCTTAGGGCTTAAGCCCTTTCTTACGCAACAGCGCTTGCGCATATTTAATTGGGATCGCATACGTAATCCCGCTTGGCGATGAAAGCAAACTTTCTTTGGTTTCTTTTACAAACACCATGTTGATGACAGCAACTACCCTACCCGTCTTAACATCATACATGGGGCTACCACTGTTACCCGGATAAGCCGTCGCATCCAACTGATAAACGTCATAGGCTGAGCGTAAACGTTTAATAATTGCCGGCACCAACTGACCGCCGTTATCCATTGGCGCAACGATAGGCGTAATCGCAGACACAATACCGCGATGAGTAACCGGGTAAAGCCCCAATACAGAGCCGATAGGAAACCCAGTAAAAGCAAACAAATCACCCTCTCTAACGGGCAACGAGTAATCAAGCTTAATACTCGGCAATGGCGCGCCCGATATTTTCAACAGCGCCAAATCATGACTTGCGTCAACCGCGACTTTTTCAGCCGTTCGCATCTCTGCATCAACGCCACGCCCAACAAAGACAACCAGCGACTCACCGTTTTCAATATCGAGTAAAACAGAAACAACGTGCGCATTCGTCAATACATGCAGACCATCACCAACGACAAAACCTGTACCAAAAAGCTTACCTGTGGGAGCACGCATCTCCATCGACGTGCCAACACCTATTACACTGGGTTTAACGCGTTGAATAACGTCCGAAAGACCTGCCATCGACATCGCGCTTATTAAAGCCCCGACAACAATCATCTGAACCATAACAATCTTTCTAGCTGCGTCCAGATACTTAAAGCGACTTCTCTCTTTATATTTTTGCATCAACCTTTCATTCCGTATCAAAAGTATCGTTTAATCGCCAGCAAAATAACCGCACTCACAGAAAACAAACAACATCCTGCTTTATGATGAGCTGCCGCCCAACACTAACTAAAATCTTAAGATAAATCCACGCGCTCAACACAAGCATCTGTCGTATAATAGACAAACTTTTCACAACATATCAGCCACTAACAAAGCAGTGCATACGTCCAGCAATCAAAAATACCTGCTTACAGGACTGTCCCTCTACTTGATATTTATCATTTACGGCAGCCTGATTCCTTTTGAACTACGCCCATTAACATGGGATCAAGCCATAACAAGCTTCCAAAACATTCGTTATCTGCAACTCGGGATAGGTTCGCGTGCAGATTTAGTCGCCAACTTCATACTGTATATCCCACTAAGCTTTCTTGCCGCAGCCAGCTGGTTGCGGCCCTCTGAATACGCAGGAAAACGAATATTTAAACTCATGTTTATATTCATTAGCTGCATAAGTCTTGCGATCAGCATTGAATTCATACAACTTTTTTTCGCGCCACGCACGGTATCTTTAAACGATCTTACGTCTGAAATATTGGGCTCAGCCGTAGGCCTTGTCACCTGGTCTTTTTCATCAAGAAAACTCCGGACATATGCATCAAAACTTCGCATTGGCGGACTACTTGCTGTCCGCGCGCTGCTTATCATCTACTTTCTCGCCTATTTTCTATTAAATCTTTTTCCTTTTGATTTCATTATTTCTTCAGCCGATCTCGAATGGAAGTTAAATACAAATCGCTATCACGCGATTCTTTCCCATGCCAGCTGTGTTTCATTTCCTGAATGCACGGGTAAATTAAGTGCCGAAATTCTTGCAACCCTACCTATCGGCATACTACTCGGCATCATTTTCACACGAGGAAGAAAATATCGTTTCGCACTAACTCTGGTCAGCGGCTTAGCAATCGGCGCAATACTTGAAAGCATACAATTTTTTATTGCCTCAGGCATTAGCCAAGGCATTTCAGTTCTAACACGAACACTTGGCATCGCATTAGGCTTACTGCTGTATGACGGATTCAACATTTACTTCATACGAAAACTACAACGTTTTTCTGGGCTTAAAACATGGATCTCACTATTACTCACCATCTATATAGGCATGCTTAGCTGGCTATCCTGGACAGGAAAAGGTACATGGACAAACATAGAGTCAGGCATGATGCAGCTAGCCGACCTTAATTTCCTACCCTTCTATTACCATTACTACACATCAGAATCAGAAGCACTCACAAATCTTCTTTATAACGGCGCGCTGTACTTTCCAATTGGATTACTAGTATGGGCGTGGCATCTACCCATCCTACATTCGCCTAATCGCCCCAAAATCATTAACACTGCAATAATAGCAACTCTTTTTGCACTGACAGTAGAAACTGGAAAATTATTCTTGACCGGGACCCACCCTGACCCCACCAATATTTTAGTCGCTAATTTTTCATCCATCACAGCGTTTCTACTCATGCATTTTTTTATTATACGCTTTGAAAACAGCCCATCGACTCTCACCGGAAATACTCAATCAAGCTCTAAATTAAAATCTAAACCCAACAAACAAAAAATCATTATTGCAAGTTTATTCATCGCCATCATCGCCGGCGCAACACTTAGATTACTAGCCCCCATTGAAACTATCGCCAACGATGACTTACTGCCTAGACTTCCTCTGCCATACGCACTTCCTAAAGTTTCTCTGGCTAATTTCAAATATGAACACCCACGCCTCCCCAGCCCAAGTCGTGATGACATTCGACTAATAAAGAAAAAAAATCCACAGTATTTCAACCAGCATCGACGTCAGGCAAAAAGTGGCGAAGGAAAACTATATTCCACCATTCTAATGGCAAAGGTAGAGCCAGGCAGTCAGGACATCAATCGAATACACCAACGCCTGCTAGACTTAAAATTCGATTGGCGCGGCCACCTACAAGTCAAACCTCTAGCTGTGGGTTATGACTGGCTATATCAGCAATGGACACCTAAACAACGCGCTCAACTACAAACTAAACTTAATAGCGGATGCAATTATTTAATCAATTACATCCGAATAAAACGCTTATCACCGTACAACGTCTACCTTTACAACAGCCCTTTCCAAGCGCTCATCGCCTGTAGTATCGCAGGCTACGGCGACAGCCTAGAAGCTGAACCCGTCATGCGGTTCACTTATGATTTATGGAAAAATCGCGTACTGCCAGTGTGGCGACAAATCATGGGTGACAATGGCGGCTGGCATGAAGGAGGGGAATATGTCGGCATCGGAATCGGGCAAGCCATTTACCAAGTACCCGCCATGTGGCGCAAAGCAACAGGTGAAGACCTTTTCAAAACTGAACCGGGTATTCGTGGATTTCTGGATTTTTTAATTTATCGCATCCGTCCCGATGGCACACATTTTCGCTGGGGCGATGCAGCATTCTTTGACCGCATCATTCCCGATGGGATACCCCTATCAATCGAGTTCAACAACAAAGCAGCCTATAGCCTTTTTCGACCACAAAAAATTCCAACTCCAACAGCTTGGCCCTGGGGGCCGTTGACGGACATTAACCTTTACGACAAAAATGCTACATCGCGTTTGCCTTTGTCCCGCTTCTTTGACGGAATTGGCATGTTAGTTACTCGCAGCGATTGGTCAAAAGACGCTACTTACGTCACCTTCAAAGCCGGCGATAATTACTGGTCACACAGCCACCTAGACCAAGGTGCCTTCACCATCTATAAAGGCGGCCCATTAGCAATCGATAGCGGCTTATACGGACCAAGCTACGGATCTGATCACCACATAAACTATAGCTACCAGACCATCGCACATAATACGATCACCGTAAATGACCCCGAAGATACAACACCGAAACCCACATCAAGAGACCAAGCCCAAAACCACATTGCCAATGATGGCGGACAAAGAAGAATCGGCTCTGGATGGGGCATTGAATCTGCTCCGCTAGACCTAACAGAATGGCAATCAAAAAAAGAGATTTACCACACCGGAAAAGTCAAAAGTATTTTAATTGAAGATGGCTTAAATGTAGTTGTCGCTGACATCACCCCAGCCTACACCAACAACCTGTCAGGAAAAGGAACCTTTTCTCACCGAACAAAACGTGTGGAAAGCCTATGGCGCACCTTTGGTTACGATAATGTAGATGATGTCATAGTAATATTTGACCAAGTTATTTCGACTCAAGCCAATTTTCGAAAAAAATGGTTACTGCATACCATAGAAGAACCTGTGCTAAACAAAAGTGGTTTTTCTGTTTCATTTCACCCAAATAAAATTAAAACTCAGGCCGAAGGTCATCTCGAAGCACATGTACTGCTCCCAGAAAATTCCAATATAATATCCATCGGAGGAAAGGGGCTAGAATATTTCGTCGATAACCACAATTATGATGACAATGGAAAAGTTGCTGAAGCTGTAAAGCGAAGGCGATCAATCTCTGAGCCCGGGGCGTGGCGCGTAGAAATATTACCGCCGAAAGATGCTAAAGAAGATAAATTTTTAGTCGTGCTATTGCCTAGCACGAGCAATAATGTTGCACCTTATAAAATACGCAGACTGGGTAACAACGGTAAACTGGGCTGTGAAATTGTCGGCCCTAAACGAATCACCCGTTGGTGGTTCAACACAAAAGATCACAGTGCCCAAGTCGAAATTTTCGATGGCAACATTTACAAAGAATATAATTTACAACAAGCTAAATTTTAAACTTTCCGGGACCAGCTACGGCCCTCTTTTTCATCTACAAAAACAGATAATAAATTACCCAGCTGTAGATAATTTTTGCGTAGAATCATCACTATTAATCCATTCTAATAGCTCTACTTTCAAGCTAGCAGTTATTTCTTTATGCTGGTCTATAACATTTTCCTTACAGCCAGGATCATTGTGCAAATCAAATAACTGCCAGGATATACCATTCGTCAGTGGCTGATAGGTTAACTTCCATCGCCCTTTACGAATCATCCTATCCTTAGCTAAAATTATCCTCTTCGCAAATTCTTCTTTTATCGCAAATGTTCCTGTTTTTTTATCCGGCACTTCAAGAATATTCGTAATATCTGGATAACTTAAATGATCTTCAGGCATACCTGGTAGGCTCGTCAGCCAAATGCCTGTTTCATTAAATGCGGCAAGATCACTTGTAGCTTGCTCATCACAAATATATTCAGCCAAAGATACACCATCGAAATGTTTTGACTGATTTACCCCAGCCAGATCAACCAAAGTAGGTGCAATGTCTACGCTACGAACAATCTCTTCAATTTCCTTACCATGCTTGAAGCGTGGATCACAGATAACTAATGGTATTTTTGGGCTAGCTTCTCCAATCGCAGAATTACCCTGCCCCCAGGTTTCATGCTCAAAGAGTTCCATGCCATGATCGGAATAAACAACAATAATAGTGTTTTCTTTCAACCCACTGTCTTCCAAGTGTGTAAGCATTTTACCCACTTCATCATCAAAACTCGCAACGCACCCATCATAAAGATCAATAATCTGATCAAGATCGAACTCCTTTTTGGGCTGCCCTTGACGTCGAATGATATCAAAAGGATCGGTAAGCCTTGCCATGGCAAACTTTGATTCACCCTTATAATCAGGCTTAACAAAACAATTATACCAAGGCCACTCAGATGCGAATGGCGGATGAGAACTGGAATAAAATATATTGAGAAAAAACGGCTTATTGTTTTCAGATAGACACGATACCAGCTCTCTAGCGCGGCACCCCATAGGTTTTGTAAGGGGCACCCCACCCACATAATAAACTTCAGGAAACAATAATCTTCCAAGTCTGTTGTGGGTGAAAAGTGAAACAAACAAACGTAAATCCTTAGGGCCCTGGCGAATCAGGTACTTCAGGTTCCATTGATCTTCAGGTAAATCTTCGTGATCGAAACCAAAGGAAAATTTACCCATGTCAGAGCCACACCAATCGGAAACAACAGCTGTTTGATAGCCTGATCTTTTCAACATTAATGGCAAGGTATCAACCTTCAACTGCGCTTCTTTATTGCTCGAAAAATTATCTCTAACCCCGTGTGTATGAGGCCAAGTGCCTGTTAACATCGATATTAAACTCGGTGCAGTACGTGCGCAGGGAACATAACAATTTTTAAACAACGTACCCGATGCTGCCAACGCATCAATATTAGGTGTCAGGTTACGATGATAACCCATCGCACCAAGCCTATCGGCACGTAACGTATCAGAGCCAATCATTATGATATTAGGCAATGTATTCTTCTTGCGTTGCCGCGCCTTGTTAGAAATATGAACGAGTGGTTCCCAACAAGATAAAACTATAACTCCAATAACAAATAGTGTTATAGACCACAGCGCTAATAAGTTATTTAATTGATCATGACTTACAAGCTCTCTCGATGAAGCTGCCAGTAACAACCCAGCTGACAGAAATACTACCCACTGCAAAGTAGTAAGTAAGCCAGGTGTAACCCAATGCCATAGCTTGTACAGACGGCTCATACGATAATGCATCGATGCAACCAGCAAGCCCGGATTGTATCTTAACTTACGAAGAAACTGCGTCATAAAAGCTGAAACAATCCCTATAAAAGCGGCAATAACCGCCAACGTAGGTGACCAACTTTTCGTAAAAGTTGTGATTAGAGCGTAATACACTAGCACCCCTATTCCACTAAAATACAATGCTATAGCAAAGGACCAAGCACAAAGCCGAGTCAAAGCGAAAAATGTATACATTTTGTAATGCGTTACAACTTCATCACGAATCTGTGGGCCAGTTTGCGTGAAGTTAGTCAGTGACTTTATTAGTAATACGAGTGTTACTATCCCTGCAGATTGAAGCGCAGGAAAAACGCCAGTCCAAATCGAATCGCCACTGGCAAACCAAGCTACCACACCGAAGACAACAGTTAACAGTGAGAGAATCGATAACCATTGACTACCCTTACATGACATTATGTTTTTGGATTTACAACGCAATTCGCTAAACATAGCCTCTATCGAACCGGCTAATTCTCCCGAACTCGCAGCCAAGCGAACCATATAAAATAAGTGTCGTTTATGGTTAAAGGTAAATATAGATCTAAATAAATGGCCGATAATCTTTCGAAACATATACAAATGTGGACGATCATCAGCACGACGAATCAAATAATTATCACGTGTACGTAGAAAGCTTTTTTTAAGCGTATAAGGTGTACTCATGCGTTCAGCATCAAGCATGTGTAACTGACGTACTTTTGGGAGGTATCTTATTGTGAAACCGTGCAAAGCTGCCCGCTTCAGAAAATCCTGGTCCTCGCCACCGGCTAAATTATGACCGGTTGGCCCTAGTTCCATGGAAAATATGCCTACAGTCTCAAAAACTTTTCTGCGTACTAATATATTTCCACCGCTAGGCAATCTATTTTTTGGCGTAAGGATAAAGGTTTCTTCGCCCATATTAAATTCAGGAAATGGGCGAATCGGTATCGCGTATTTCCCTTTCGTATGAACCCATGCTGGCTCGCTGCCATCCCATGCAGGCCAAATATATCCGCAATATATAGCCTCATTGGGATAAGCACGAACACCCTCCAAAGCATTGCAGAGGAAGCCTTCTTCAACAGTTTGATCATCATCAATAAAACAAAGCACATCGCTATTATCATGCGCTATCGCTGCATTTAATGCCGCTGATTTTCCTGCACGCGATTCTTCTATCCAGCTAAGCATAAGGTGACTGGAATGATGAGCATTCTGGAAATCGGCCAAACATGACAATGTGTCATCAGTACAGTTGTTGACTACAACGAGAATCTCTACTTTCTCTGGCCCCTCATACCCGCAACTATAGAGTGATTCGAGTGTCTGTAAAAGGGATGTACTTCGATTATAAGTACATATAACAATAGCTAGATGATTACTCACAGTCATTGCAGATACTATTCAAGCGCACGACCATGCTTGCGTAATACTTTCAACCATTCTTCTATATATTTTCCTTCTGTTCGCATGTCCCACTTAAACCCACTGCGCTTAAAAGGGTAAATGCCCTTTTCAACAGCCCAAATCAAATCATCTAAATATTGAATATAATTTTCATCATGCCTCCACGGGTGAATAGCCCAATGATCATATCCATTCATCGACCAACGTTGAAAACCTTTTTTCGCAAACGAATAAGTCAGACTATTTTCAAGGGGTTCACCCGACTTTTCTTGCTGCAGTGGAAGACAACATTGAAAACGAGATACATCCATTAAAAAATATCTTGTGGAAGTAAATAACGCACGATGCCACTTGGCTGTCGGTTTTTTCTCAAATGACATATTCGTTACGCGCTCGAACCAGTTGCTTGCTTGTGGTGGTCCACCTTGATGCGTGGCAACAATAACCTGCGGTTCTTGCTTTAGTAGCTCCAGCCCATCATATATCCAAGATCGCTCACCCTGACGATAAAACAACATGTCAGAATCAACATGAAAAATATATTCACCTTTGCACTTATCCATCGCATATAGATACTGATAGATAGGCGCGCCTGAAAAGTCTTTCAAATCAATTTCTTGATCACCAAAATACTTAACCAAAATTTTGTTTTGCTCTTCATCAGTCCATGGAATGATATCTACCTTATCAATAACTTCTTCATCGAGCAGCGTTTCAAGAATGGTTTCAACCTCACTCTGTGTCCCTTGAATTCTATCAGCATATTTTCCTACTTGACTTCCAGGGTCATAAGTAGCGATACGCTCAGAAAAAGGAAAATTCAATTGGCGCATCATATGTCGCAAAGTCTGTTCTAAATATGGCGCATCTGAATTGCATACATTGACGCTAAAACTTACGTTTGAGTTGTTTTTCTCCATAATCATATTTTCACTGTAATAAACGTTTCTTAACGAGGCGCAGAGAGTTCTGTATAGGTTTAGGGATAATGCAATAAATAAGTTTAAACCATGAGTTTAAATCATAATATTTAAATTTCAGAGCCTTACGATAATATAACTTAGCAGTCTTATAATCTTGGAGATCATAAAAATAGTGATTTGCAGATCCCTGGTTCATCCCATGCATTCGTTTAATAAATTTATTTCGACTAATGCGATTTTTTGCCTTTGGGTGTTCGTCCAGAAAAACATCAATCGCTTTAAGTTTCGTCAATTGCATGAGGCGGCCGTTATTAGATTGCTGCATAGCATGCTTCCGCCAATAACCAACTATAGTTTTCAACTGTCCTATTGGATATCTGTAAGCAATACGCAGCCATAATTCATAGTCATCTACACCAGGTAAATCAGGGTTAAACCAGCCAACTTCATCCAATACATTTTTAGGAATAATAGAGGTAAGCGGTTGAATGTCATTGCTAACAAATATGGACTCTAAAACATCTCCAACCTCTACACTAGCATTAGAATTTTCATAAGCCGTACTAGGCTTATCAATATACTCAGATAGCAGCATTCCGTCACTGTCTACTCTGGCATATTGCGCATGAAGCAAACCAAGTGTTGGATTAAGATTTAAAGCCGATATTTGCAAGCTAAGCTTATTTGGCAACCAAATATCATCCTGGTCATGAAAAGAAACAAACTCACCAGTAGCATGTTCAAGCGCTACGTTACGCGTTCTTGCCACACCCATGTTTTTATGATTACTCACATAGGTGACACGTGAATCATGTAAATATTTATTAATAATATTTTCAGAGCCATCATCACTGCCATCATTGACTATTATCAACTGAATATCAGGATAAGTTTGATTCAAAGCACTTTCGATAGCACACGCCAAATGCTGGCGACCATTGTAAACAGGCATAATAATAGAGACAATTTTTGCAATCATGCTAACTTTCACTCATGAAACATAGTCAGTTTCAGCATTATTTACGCTGAGACGCCTTCGTTATTAGGGTAAACAATCGATTGTGTAGCCGATAACCGATCTTATGAAATATCGACACGGGCTTACCTGATGTCAGCAATTCATAACCATTTTTTTTCAATGTTTGCCCTGCAACTCTCTCAAAATATTGAATTTGTCGCGGCGCCATTTGAGCCCGCCATTTTCCTGCATTGTCTGGTTTAAGCTGTTGATGCACTAAAGGTGTTTGATTTACACCAAGCACCTCTTCATTAGATGTCTTAAAAATAGTTTCTGAATAAGGTTCACCTAAGAAATCACATAATTTCTTCATGCTTGAATTCGGATCACTTAGCAAGTCTTCATAACGAATTTCATAATATTGTTCTGATGATAAAGACGCCCCATATTCTTGGCCACGCTCGACATAGCTTTCCCAATACTCTGCAGCAAAGGCACTGTTATACACCGAAAAGTCATGCCGTCGCCCAAAGAGAGACAAAGCAACATCGCGCCCATCACGAATTAAATGAATAATTTGAGCGCCCGGAAACCATTCAAGTAATTTTGGAATGTGCATTACGTAATAAGGTGTTTTATCACCCCATCGAAGCTTCCCTTCTTCTTTTGCATTCTTTTCAAATAATGCTGAAACTAAACTGGAAATCGTTTCACACCCGTCAGCATGAAACTCTTTACTGATCTCATCAACATTGAACTCAAAGCCATGTAGCTCACCCTCAAAAAATCCCGGATTTTTTGTATACATTACTTCAAAGAGATTTTTGACATTACGCAGCAGCCTCAAATCTCCAAACGATTCAGAACTTTCATATAGGGGAATAAAAAAATGTGACTCTCCCGTCGGAAAAGAAATGTTTGGATGATTACGCAGCCGATACTGCAACATTGTTGTACCAGAGCGAGGAGCACCAACAATAAATATAGGCCCATTTTTTTTAACTTTATTCATCTTATACCAACTGACTCATAGAACATCATCCCCTGTCATCCCGCCAACAATGATATCTGCCAACAATAGCACCACCAGCATGAACCATATTCATTGATTGTCGAATTAACCCAGGATCATTTTTGATGAACATACCGATTGTCTTGAAACACTGTCTAAGCATTTGACCAACCATAAACATAGGAACTCCAAACCAAGATTTCGGATATGAAGATTCCATTTCGTAGCGTCCGTAACGTTTTCCAGCCCTATAATGTAAAATTATAAAATAACTTTTTTTAAGCTTGTCCGTTTCAATTAAATGATTAACAGCCATATCAGGCCTGTAACGAATTTTTAACTTTTTTTCCAGCAATATTCGAAACATTTTATAATCTTCACCACCACCGACATCTGTCCCAACCCTGTTATATCGCGGATCAAAACGTAACCCAGAACTAAACAGTGACATTCTATACGCCACATTTCCCGTCCATACTGGGGTTAACTCACTGTTTATCCAAAACGCATCACCACCATGCTCAAACTCACCTAGAAAACCAAGCAAGTCTCCGCCAAGCCAAGCTGGCCTTGAGTCACCTTCGAATAAAACGCTTATCCGTCCTCCGGCACAATCAGCTTTTTCCTCCACTAAAGCATGAACCACAGATTTTAATAAGCCAGGTTGTGGCAATTCATCATCATCCATAAAAAAAATATATTCGCTCGAAACAGCCTCTTCAATAGCACGATTACGCGCATAGACAATGCCTTGCTGCGGCTCATTCACATAACGAAGATGGACACCTTCTTTACGAGAAAGCTCTTCTAAAACGTTTTCTGTATCATCCGAACTATTGTTATTGATCACTAATATTTCAAACTGTACGGGACATTCTTGCCTACGTAATTCTGAAATTAATTTATGAAGCCGGCCCGCTCGATTATAGGTACAGACCGCCGCTGTTAACAGCGTCATGATTTTTTCTCATGCTTTAACAAAAAACTCAAACTACGATGTAAAAATTGAGGTAAAAATGAAAGAATATAATACTTCCAATCAGCCAACGAACCATACCTAGCTTTTACCAACAACCAGAATATCTTCCGAGCTGCAACAAAGTCTCTATCCCAATAACATTCATAGCCGCGCCTTAAAAGTTCTCCGTTAACGATATTACGTAGATGTCTTTGCCCAAATTTATTAATAACTTCGGGATCATTGCTTGAGAACTCTTTCTGTACCAACCATTGGTTGACAGCTATTTTCGCCCTATCACTTGTCGCACGTTCGTCTTGATGATGAATATAATACGCCAACACTTCTGGAACATGAGAAATTTCCCCACGGCTCGAGACTTTGAGCCAAAGAAAATAATCTTCCGACGTAGAGTATCTAAAATCAAAGCCGCCTACAGACCTAACAATATTAAGACGAGTTAATGCAGCATGTATAGGCCAACGGCAACCACCTAATAATATTTCAAGCTTATTATCACCTTCATAATCTGGCGGGATAAATGGCTCACCACTCGCTCCAGGTAATCCTACATTTTGCCAACCACAGTACGCCAAAACCGCCTTAGGATTACCATTTATGGCCGTATGTAGTTTCATAATAAAATCAGGATGCCACTTATCATCAGCATCTAAAAATGCAACGTAAACACCTGTAGCTAAACTAAGGGCATTATTTCTTGCAGAGCAAACACCGCTGTTATGCTGATATATATATTTCACACGTACATCAGAAAACTTATTTATGATAAATTTAGAATCATCCGTAGAACCGTCATCAACAACTATTAACTCAAAGTTTTTATAGGACTGCAAGAGAACGCTATTAATACTTTCCTCAATAAATTCACCCCCATTAAAACAGGGCATAATTACTGAAATAAGATCACCACCATTACTGCCCACTATCAGTTATGCTCCAAACAACCGAGCTCGAACTCTGTTCAAAAAATAGTTCGCCATTACCATCCAGCTTACGTTGTTATCCGCGAATGCCATTTTTCGCATAAAAATAGAAAGCGTATCATTTGAATATACCGATACACGACGTATGCGCAATGCATCAGTATTGTGTAACGCCCAACCCGTACGTGTTATACAGGCAGCATCATAACCAGCCTTTCGCACGGCATCCACCACATGTTCATCATGATCGCCATAGGGATATGCAAAGCTTGTCACTTCTGTATCAATAATGCTTTCAAGATCAGATTTAGATCCTGCGACTTCTTCAATAAGGTTTTTTTCTTTCACTTGAGTCAAACGACAATGCGTTCGACTATGAGCTGCAATTTCCATTCCACTTTCACTCATCACCCTTAGTTGTTTTCCACTTAGAATATTTTTGCTTTCAACATCCATATCATTCCACGCAGATAAAGAACCTACATTTTTACTCACAACAAACCATGTAGCGCACATTTCTCTCTCTACAAGGGCCTGGAATGCTTTATAATTATCTGAAAATCCATCGTCAAATGTTATCGCCACTGTACGTTCTGGCAATGTTTTTTCATTTACCAGATCTCTAACACAAATAGTTTTCCAGCCATACATCTCAAGCACATTAAGTTGCTCAATAAAGTTTTTGTATGTAACAGTCCAGACCGAATCAGGTACGCCATCTGAAATAGAATGGTACATCAAGACAACAGGGCCGCGACTGTTTTCCTGCCTAAAATAATGAGATGTAAGTGGATCAACAAGCATATTTTTACTATTTTTTTTAAAACTGAAACAACGTTCGAATTATCAACTCTTCACACATGTGTCTAACGCCGCCCTAGTTTACCTTTCCATTTTTCAGCTTCATTTTTTAGTTCAGGTATAGGCATGTATAGAAATGCAATCACATATGCAAGACATCCAAAGCTGGACATGGTTGTGAAATATAACAGGGGGTTTTCATCAAACCCTCGTGCGATCGAAACAATATGCGCACCAATAAAAACAAATAATAAAATAATGTTCAGCAAAAAACCTGGCGCCAACGCCTTAACAAGATCAGCACAAGTTACTGAAATTGCTTTCATCGAATACCAGTACATGTGAACAGCAAAATATCCTTGAGTGATGACAACGCTCCATGCCACTCCTGAAATTCCCCATTGAATACCAATTAGGCCACCGACTATAACCATCAGCCATGCAATTATTTGCACTTTTATTTCTAACCCAAGAAGATTTCTCGCTGCCAACAACGCTCCGGATGGGTGACTAACGCACAAAAAAATACCAGCAATAGAAAGTATCGACAATGGTTGTGCAGCAAACAACCATTGTTCCCCATAAACAATGCTAATAAACGGCTCAGCCAACCACCATAAGCCTATGTAAAAAGGCAGGGTATAGACAGTCAAAAGAAGAATTGTTCTAAAATAAATATATTTTGATTTATCAACATCATCCTGCTCTTGTGAAAGTGCACGAAATACGGGCTGATAAACTGAACCGCTGATAATCTGAAATGGCAGCTTTCCCAGGCTGTCAGCCTTGTTGTACAAACCAACCATCGTTGCACCAATCAAACGACTAATTATAAAATTACTTGTTTGTTCTCGCAGGTAAACAATCATTTCATTTGCTGAAACTTTTATGCCATAGCCGCCTAATCGCCTCACAATTTTCTTATCGAAGCCAAAGCCAGGCTTCCAACCAGTAACCCATGAAAGCATCACAATACTTACAATACTTCCCAACAAACCACCAAGCACAAGACTCCACACACCCATGCCCTGCATAGCCATCACGATACTGGCAATACCAGTAAGCAACATAGTGATAACCATTATTTTAGCGGTTGATTTAAACCTCATTTCACGCCTAAGAATTGAGCTTGGCATGTTTGAAAAAGGTCGCAGGAGAAAGCTAAGCGCAGAGACACGCATCAAATCCACATATAAAGGATTTCCAAACCATTGTGCAAACCAAGGGGCAACTAGAAAAAATATGCCAAAGATAACAAAACCAACCATGAGTTGAAGACAAAAAATAACTTTATAGTCATAGGGTTCTACTTTCTTTGCTTGAACAAGAGCCTCCCCCATCCCTCCACCAGCAAAATATCCAGCAATGCCCGTAAATATTTGAATGGTTACTAACATGCCAAAATCAGCAGGAACTAACAAACGGGCCAGTACAATTCCAAATATAAACTGCAGTAAACGCCCTCCTAGATTACCTGTGACCAGCCATTTGGTACCACCTCGAATTGATTCTCCCAAACTCATTTTGATAGTCGAGAAATTCTACGCTTCAAGGATTTTGATTTTGGATTTTGCTTAAGCCCCATCTCCAAAAATTTTCGCGCCTGCTCTATATCACCGTTTACTTTAAAAAAATCCCCCAAAGCAGCATAGCCTTTCACATAGTCTGGCTTGTACTTTATCGATTTCATATACAAATCGATAGCCCTAGTAGAATGCCCCTGTCTTTCAAGCAACTTCCCGTACTTCACATACAACTCTGGCCTCAAAACAAATTCAGGCGCTGTAGCATCAATCATATATTGGAAATTATCACTCGCTCGTTGCAGGTGATAATTTCGTCTAATTTCATTCCCAACCTCCATATTCGCGCGTTTGATAAAATTTAGCGCAAAACAATAATGGTGAAGGTGCGCCCAATCATTTCCAAAAATTGGAAATAATTTTACACGGTTATTCCCTCTTAATTTATCTGTGCAATAACTAGGCAATTGCTTTAGTTCAATATCGCTTGGTCCAAAAGCTTCACCCGCAATAAGGTTTAAAGGAATAACAAATATCAACAAAAAAACCACAGGAATAAAAACCGACCTAATCACTAAAAAATATAATTTAAATTGAAAAAAACTCATTTATTTTCCCCAGAATTACCTGACTTAGACCGCCCACCATTTGGAAATATTTCAGTCGTTTTCAGCGCAACCTTTTTCCATGTAAAACTAGAATGCACTCGATCAAACCCGCTACTCCCCATACTACTTGCCAGCAAATTATCAACCATAATTTTTTTTAATGCGCCAACGATTGCATTTTGATCATCTCCATCCACCCTCAACCCTGTCACTCCATCAATAACCGCGGATCCTGTACCCCCAGCATTTCCTGCTATTGATGGTTTCTCACAAGCTGCTGCTTCCAAAAAAACCATTCCAAATCCTTCAGTATCGCCGTCCATTTCTCGATTTGGCATAGCAAAGACATCACAGGCATTATACCAACGAGGCAAATCTTCTGGTGTCACGTGACCTAAAAAACTCACACTGTCTGTCACAGCATATTCTTTCACCAATTTTTTCAAATACTCTTCATCTTCACCGATACCGATAATTGCATACCGTATATTTATACCCTGATCAACAAGCTCTGCCAATGCTCGAATCACATTATCAAAGCCTTTACGACGACTAAGCCTTCCAACGGAAAGAATCAATTTCTGTTCAGACTGTAAACCAACAATTGCATGCAAATCCTTTACTTCAAGACCCGGCTTAAATCGGTCTACATCAACACCCGGATTAATTATAATAATGTGTTCATCTTTAATTCCAAGCTTAAGCAATTCATCACGCGTAAAATCGCTATTAGCAATTACAATATCTGCGTGACAATAGGTAAGCACCATCACTTTAAATTTCCCTGACTGACGCCAAGTGGTGATTTCTTCACCATGAGCATATATCACTAACGGTTTTCGGAATATACGGGCAACAATTAAACCAACCAGACCTTCTGGTAAAACCCGACCCGCATGCACAGCATCTATCTTGTTTGTCAGCGCCACTCTAAATGCTTTTAAAAACAGTTTGGCGTACATCGCTAGCGATTCTGGCCTCAACCACCAATGACGTTTGAGACTCACACGATGAACAGCATTAGTATGCTGCTGGTCATATTCGGCCGCACCAGGGACATCAGCGGTTACAATATGTATTTCACGGCCACCTATACGCTTGTATACTTCATCAAACCAAACCGCTGTCCCACCTTTTGTCGGTAAAAAAAGTTCAGTAATCACTAAATAACAATGAGATTTATCGCTCACAAACTCAACCTTTCATAATCGACAACACATCCCGAAGACTCTGCCATCCGGGTTTCTCTAACAACAGAGGTAAGACACTGCGCAATGCAGGCCACCGCTCACCATTACTCAACAAACTATAAGCAAGATCCAGTCTTGCTAAGCGTAGCGTACCTTTTAACCCTGTTTTTATATAATCAGCTGCGTCTATTAACTGATGCTTCAGCGGTAATAATGCCTGCAGCGTTTGCCGCTGTGCTCGCACGGGATCAGAACGTGTTGCGCTCTTATCATGGATCACATAAGCCGCCATCGGACGACAATAAACACCAATGCGTCGACTGCAAGCTGCAAGCCGAATCAATAAATTCACATCCTCACAAACAGCAACACCTGAAGGGTAGCCGCCTAGCGTCAAGAATTTACTGCGCGGCATCATCAGAGTATGCGTGTCTCCAAAATGACTCTCAATGAATTTCCCAATTACCGCACCTTCCATCGTGACACAATTATCATCGCCGATTTTTCCAAGAAGCATTCGCCCTGCTTCGGTACTTTCCATCGAACGCCTTATTTTATGCCCATCAGATTGAACATAATCAAAATTACCCGTCAAAAAATCTAAATTTGGTGATTCATTAATCATACCGGCATGATGGGCTAAGCGATCCGGGTAATACCAATCATCAGCATCCAGAAATGCCAACCATTCACCTTCAGCGACCTCAACGGCATGATTTCTGGCCACAGAAACACCCGCATTAGCCTGATAAATGTATCGGACTTTTTCACCAAACTGTTTAATTTTATTTGCTGTATCATCGATCGAACCATCATCGACAACAATAATCTCATGAGCCGGATAGGTCTGTGCTAGCACCGAGTCAATCGCCCGAACAATCGTCTCAGAACCATTGTAGACCGCAATTATCACCGACACTGAAACGGTCACGAGTTTGACTCTAGATCTGATTTATGTGAAGCCGGCTTGAAAAAGATAAGCAGTGCCAAATAGGGAATAATAAAACCGCTCAAACACAGCATTTTTCTTAGACCTATAATTCTTTTAAATCGCAACAAAATAATATGAATTTTTCGTTTCAATAACGGTTCAAGCAAATCAGGGTCAGCGCGCTTTAAAGCAGCAGCAAGTTGTTCTGTTGAAAGAAAAGCCACATTAGGGCATGACTTCATAACCTTTTCCAACAGCCGCCTAATTTCATCTAGCGAGGCAGCCCTTTCCGCTCCTCCTCCCATAAAATTAAAACGATGCATTTCCAATAACGCTGGACGACCCAAGCATTTTTTTTCTTCTATAGCGGTCAACGATTGATCTGCCGTATGTCCAAGTATTGGCTCAAAATAGTTATCACGAACAATGCTCATCATCTTCGTTAAAGTTTTCATGCCATTGTAATAAGCGTTCGAAGTCTGAGAATTAGCATCAACGACTAACCCACCTTCTGCATCCCTTGCTATATAGCACCGACCGGGTGTAACCAAAACATTAATATTTTCCTCAGCCCAAGCTTTCTCAACCCGCTCATCCCAAACAAACGTCGGCGGAACTACAACTGTCGGCATTGATCCGAATATCGAAGAAAACTTCGCCACCTCTTCAGACACTGCCTGTTTTATTTGAGCATCGGAGTGCGGTATTGATGGCAAGGATGAGGCATTTGTCCAGCGACTTTGCAAAGGAGAAGGTAAGTCCTCTGTACTAAGAGCATCACTCAAAATCCATTTTTTTAGTTCAGGGCTATCTTGCAATGCTGACATCAAAGAGTCTGGCCAAAAATGTTCCATACCATGCAGCTGCACACTGAACACTCCCTTTGCAATCCCTTGCTGAATAATATTCAACAGTGGTGCAGATGAGGCCTCAGACAACAAACGACGATGATAAGTTTGCAAGCCATCTTCAAGCATGCGCTGACTGTCTGGAATCGCCAACACCATACCCAAGGTCATAACAGGATGCCTACCCCTATCATCCTGAAAATTTTCCAGCACTTTTTTCATTTCTAACAACACACTGGCCTGTCGCCCATCAATATCTGGCCCCCAATCATCGCTTTCAAAAATCAACACAGGACAGCGCAACACCGGCTCTCGCCAAGCGTTTAATACCGGCCGCCAATATAAAAGGGCGAACAACAATCCCCAAAAGATTATCCAAACAAGCACAACAAGCACGTATACAGTCACTGGTACATTTACCTTATGAGTTGTAACCCATCAAATGTGCAGTCTCCGCGACATCTTCTAAAACACGTCTCACACGTTCAGCATTACGCCCATCCTTCCACTTATCCAACCGGATCTCTGAAAATGCATTGAAAGGGGTAGAAATAACATCATCACAATAAGCTTTCATACGGGTGTCAAAATTCAAATCAACGTGACTAAACACTTCGCGAAAACTAGCCACAGCATCATTCACCAACTCTTCGTAAAACACTTCGCTCCACTGTTGCGGTGGGATTAATTTTTTGGCATCAAGAATTGCAGTGTTTATCACTTTGTATTGATAGGCGCTAACTTGCTCAACACTGGCGTTCAAGTAATCTCGCCACTGTGATGCCAGAAAAAAACACCAGCGCGTATACTGGCCACCATCGACATTAATTTTTTCCGGTAGACAATCTGTCCAGGTGGCAAATTCATTAGCCTTTCCCCACCCCTCAATAAGAGAGTTGATATTATCGCCAGGGCTGCGTTTTACATAAATAAAATGCGCATTCGGGAACAAACGATAGAGATAAGGAATGCAGAGACCATTTTGATTGTTTTTGTCCACGAATCGAGCCCGACCCGTATGAATATAAAAATAACGTGCTACTACCGTCCGATCTTCACCGCTGGCACAACTAGCAGGAATCTCATGGCTGTCCCAGTTACGCTCAGCAGGAGAATGTAAATCAGCCCAAAAATCATGCGTCTCTCTTTGTAGCGAACCCAGCTCTTCAGACTCTGAAAAAACTTTATAGACCAGAGTAGTCCCTGCTCGACTGCAACCAACAATAAACACTGGTCGATCGACTCTACACTCTCGAATATTCCAACGCAAAGCACGCGCACCACGCACCATCTGACAACCGTGGTAGCGCAGCGTTTTATCAACTTTTAGCCAAAAATCTGCCATTACACAAAAATGCCACCAAATTCACACACAATAACCTTATAAGTATAAAGCATTTCTATTAACAAACCTTTACAATTGATTGATCTTCATTAAGATAATCGGTCAAACCAAGTACAACATTAAACTTCGGAACATAAGCATGACAGGCATTTGCGGCTGGCTTGATACCAGTTGTCGCGACAGCGACCAAGATCAACGTTCAATCGCCTATAACATGGGCAAGGTCTTAACAAAAACGGCCACGATAGAAACTGCAATTTTACAACGCGATGGGGAGACTACAGCAGCAGCACTGCATTCACAGCACGGAGAGACTTCCCAGCATGAAGGTCTTCTGATCAGTATTTGCGGTCGCCCATGGTGGAACGATGAACAACTAAAAGATATCGCCGACCAACATGGTCATGCTACTGCCATTGCTCACGCCTATCGCAAACATGCCCATCAACTGTTAACGCTAATCCATGGCACATTTTCATTGGCCGTCCTGGATACAAAAACAAATCAGGCGCTGATTGCCATCGACCGTCTTGGCATTTATCCGATGAGCTACTGGCAGCAAGAAGGCAAACTTGTGTTTGCTGCCAATACTCAGTCTGTGACGACTCACCCCGCCATTTCCAGAAAATTGGATGAACAATCGATTTTCAATTATCTCTATTTTCATATGGTGCCAAGCCCGCGCACAATTTATCAGGGTGTTAATAAATTATTACCGGGGCAATATCTCACCTTTAATAACAGCACCATTCAAAAAGATTTTTATTGGCATCTCGAATATCAAGATAACGCCAACACTTCCCAACAATCATTAGAAACAGAATTACAGCAAATACTCCGCGACAGTATGCGGCGCAACTTGGGCGGTGGAAAAGTGGGTGCTTTTCTTAGTGGCGGCATAGACAGCTCCACCGTTTCGGGCATATTGACTGAAGTACAGGGTGAACCTGCGCACACTTACTCCATAGGCTTTAAAGCTGAAGGTTACGACGAAACGGAATTCGCTAGAACAAGCTCGAAACACTTCGGTACAAACCATAAAGAGTATTATGTCACTCCGCAGGACGTCGTTGAATCAATACCCAAAATCGCAGTTAGTTATGATGAACCCTTTGGTAACGCCTCAGCTGTCCCCACTTATTTCTGCGCAAAAATGGCAAAAGAAGATGGCATTGACATTATGCTCGCTGGCGATGGTGGCGATGAAATTTTTGCTGGCAACGAGCGCTATGCGAAACAGGGTATATTTGAACATTATCAACACATCCCAGAAATTTTACGCTCAGCATTGATTGAACCTATCGCCCGTAACTTTCCCGGGGCCGGCAGCATCATGCCATTACGTAAACTTAAAAGTTACATTGAACAGGCGAGAGTACCTCTGCCTAGACGGCTGGAAAGCTATAATTTTTTGCACCGCGAATCTTTAAGCAACATATTCACTAACGAATTTCTCGCCAAAATAAACAATGGCGAACCATCCGACATTTGCAAAGATGCCTACCATCGCAGCCGCTCGAATAACATTATAAATAAGATGATGCACCTCGACCTTAAAAATACATTAGCCGACAACGACCTTCGCAAGGTCAATCGCATGTGCCAGCTCGGCGGTGTAGAGGTTAGGTATCCATTACTCGATGAATTGCTAGTGGAATTTTCAGGTCGCGTTCCTGTTAACTTAAAACTCAAAGGGCAGGAACTACGCTATTTCTTCAAATATTCTCTGCGTAATTTTTTAGCACCCGACACGCTTAACAAATCCAAACATGGCTTTGGACTTCCATTTGGCTTATGGATGAAGGAGTATGAACCACTACGTGATCTTGCTAACGAATCACTGAGAAGTTTCAACCAACGCGGATATATGCATGATGCATATTTAAAGAATCTTCAAAACAAACAAAAATCAGCGCACGCAGGATATTACGGCGTAATGATATGGGTAGTAATGATGCTAGAACAATGGTTGCAGAGCCATGAATGAACCATATAAATCACACATAGTTATCAACTACTAGCCTGTGTATCATCGCGAAATATGAGGTAACGTTTTTTTCTTATATCCACTTTCAGTCGCCGTAGACTTATCACTAGCATCTGCTAAATATTTGATAACAATTCCTTTTGCAAGCACCATCATTGCGATCAAGTGATAGTAAAAATCAAAATATGCCAATCCTAAAAAAGCGCCACTAACGAGATAACCTATGAGTGAAACTTGAAGCATCGTCGCTAAATCATAACACCATCTCAACTCTTCAATTTTTTTGGTCTTTTTAATAACCCAATTGCCTGAAAACCATGTCAGCACACCTAAACTAAGAAATAGAACTAGACCAACGAAACCATGCTCGCCAAGAACTTCAAAATAGATACTATGCGCATCCGTTTTGCCCGAAAAGACCTCAAAACCACCCCCAATTACAGGGTGATCCAACGCTTTATTATAAGCAAACGTCCAGGCATCAATGCGCTCCATTGCGGAACTGTCATCTTCATAAGTTTGAATCGTAGCCATTCTCTCATGCCAAGATTGCGGCATAAAATTATAGCCCATGGGTACGGTAATCAGCAGCGCCGCTAATAATAAGAATTTTCGTCTACTCTTTAGAATTAAAAATATAATCATTGCCGAAACACCAATCAAAGCACCACGAGATTGCGTGCCCAACACAGAGACAAAAGTTAATATCATTGCTATTGTCATGATATTTCTAAAATACCATTGCTTTAATTGCAATTGTAAATACCTCATCAAAGGTATTGTCATAACAAGCGCCAAGCCTATTTCATTATTACCACTAATAAATGAATCATTAGGTCCTTGCACATGAAAAACACCGCCAGACGTAATAGTAAAAATACCACCTTTCACCCCATAAAAACCTAATGAAAGAACGATTATCCATACTAGGTACGTAAGGCGTTTTTGCGTATTCATGATCATCAGCGTAACAAAAGTCATGACTTGAATTTTAAAAACTTTTACAAATTGATCCCAGGCCAAACCCTCATGCAAAGCAAAATTTGTTGTAATAAACATCCACAAAACAAACATTGCGAGAATCACTGTTTCCTTTGTCCATGGCATTTTTTTACTTTCTTTACTAAAAACCAAGCCTACAAAAGTAAACAGAGCTATTAACATCGCAAAAGGGAAATCAACCGCAAACCCATAAGCGAGACGATGAGGGTTCATATAACCAATCCAAGACCACAATATGACGCCAATCCAGGGCTGAAATAAAACTGCAGGCAAAACACCTAAAACAATCATTGTGACGAAAATATCGCGCATATCTAATTCATGCTCAACCTTGAGCCACGCGACTAATCACGTAGCGAAATTTTCCAGATTTCTCAGCAGCAATATTAGCTACCACTTTAACGTCCACTCTTGCCTCTTCTCCTAAACGCTGACCAATACCTTCGCATATCGTATTAATGCTTTTTTCAGAAAATTCATCTGAGACCATCAACTCAACACGTGTCAATTCAATAGACTCCTGAGTGATTTTGAAATTCTCCACCCCCTTAACATCACGAATCACGTAAATCAGCGACAAACCGTGCATTACTGTGCCATCTGCTGCTATAACAAAATCCGTTGATCTTCCTTGAATCTCCTTTATAAGCGGCAGCCCACGACCACATTTGCAGTTTTTTTCGTCGAGAACGGCTACGTCTCCAGTTCGATATCGGATAAAAGGAAAATCTTTTGTCGCTAAATGCGTAATGACAATTTCACCAGCCTGCCCCATAGGAAGAACATTGCCTGCTTGGTCCACAATTTCCACGATGATATCTTCAGCTGTAATATGCATCCCACCCTCAGGACACTCATGTGCTATAAAACCCGCATCACGCCCGCCGTATCCATTCGCTACCTTGCAACCAAACACACGTTCAATGTTTTCTCTCTGCTTATCGTAGAGCCGCTCAGAGGTGACGAACGCAACCTTAATTCCCAAGTCATCCATAGCAACACCCTTTGAACAGGCATGCTTTGCAATATGGGCGAGAGCAGATGGATAACCAAACAACATGCTGGGCTTAAAATGCCTAATCCGCACAATAAAACCATCCAGCTTTGCTTCTGACATTTCAAATGCAGGTAACAATGTTGTACGAAATAGCTTGTCACGGATAGCACGAACAAAATCTTGTGAACCCAGTTCAATAGGTGACCCCCAAACCACTATTTCAGGATCGCCGATGTCCACACCCCACCAACGAGTGGCACGCCATTTTGCCGCAACATCATGACTTACTCGCTCATTACCTATAAAAAAAACCAATGGCTCGCCGCTGGAACCACCGGTATTAAAACGAGAAAGTGTATCTGCTCCCTCTGCTTTAAAAGCATCCAAGTTCAAACGGATATCTGCCTTTGTCAGTAACGGTAATTTCACTAGGTCGCCTAGCGATTTGATATTGCAATCAAAACTCAGGTTTTTAAATAAACACCTGTAATAGGGGACATGTGAATTGGCATAATTCAGCAACTCACGCAATCTCTCCAGCTGTAAATCGTATAGGGCCTCAGTCGCCCACCACTGACTCCGCTCCAGCCCCTCTCGAACTAAAACAGTAGAATGACCCTTTAATTTTTCCTGTATTGGGAAAATTACGCCTGAAACTAATTTGCTATACACCTTTCTCAGCATCCGTAAAATTATTCAGCTTCTCATCCAACACAGACTCATACACAGAAAAAAGCTTCTTCTTTACGTGCGGCCAAGTATACGTATTAATCGAGTCTCTCCCCTGACGTATCAATTTCTCACGGACTTCATACTCGGACAAGACCTTTGTGATTGCATTCGCCATATCATTCACATCATCAACGGGAACTAACAATGCTGTTTCGCCATTTTCAACCATATAGGGAATGCCACCTGCATTTGTACTTACAACCGGCACCCCGCAGGCTAATGCTTCAAGAATAGAAATGGGCATATTATCGACCCGGCTAGGGTTTACAGCAACAGTCGTACGCTGATAGATATCCACCATCTGATCATTATCAATACGCCCTAAAAACGTTATTCTCTCTTCAACATCCAGCTGCTTAGCCAGCGCCAAAAGTGAAGAATGTTCTGGCCCAATACCGGCAATAATTAATTGCGCATCGGGGTAAACAACACTAACTTTTTTAAATGCCTGAATCAAAACATCAATGCCATATATTACTTCCAAATTACGCGCAACAAATATGACGGGGTTATTACCATTCTCAACCTTAGCTTCATGCTGTTTTGATAAAAATTTTTCCACGTCAATGATATTCGGCACGATTCGAGGCTGAATTCCATACCCAACAAAGACCTTTTCAAGAAAACCAGATGGCACCACCACGACACTTGCATGCTTAAGTGATAAATTCACCCAACGAAACGAACTGCTAAAAAAATCGCCTGCACCACCACCTCTGTAATTCACTACAACTGCAACACCTCTTAAGCGAGCAATCATAATTGCCGGGGCTGTAAACAAATGCCATGACCATCCTGAATTAGCCATGATATGAAACAGATCGACTTGACCAGCTACTCGCCACAAAGAAAGAATATAGAAAAAAAGACGGAACAATGCCCTCAAACCCCTAAGCTTATGAATCCAGGCAGGTCGATAATGGGAGTTAACTTGGACCACACTGACCTTAATGTTTTCTTCTGACAACAAACGAGCTAGTTGTCTGGTTTGATTAGCCATGCCACCTGAAGGAGGAGGTAAAGGACCAATCAAGCCAATTCTCAGGCTAGCAACTTTCATCAAGCGATCAACCCTTCATACAGTGATTGATATCGACTTACACTCACTTGCCAATTACGCTCCTTCTCAACATAACTCCGTCCAGCGTTACAAAGAGATTGCCATTGATCAGAACAACTCAACAGATCGGAAACAACTATAGACATCGCATCAATATCATTTGCTTTAAACAAACGGCCATTAACACCGTCTTGCACAAGTTCTTTATGCCCCCCAACATCCGAGGCAACAAACAAACGACCTTGTGCCATTGCTTCTAATGGTTTCAATGGTGTTACCAGCTCGGTTAATCGCATCGAGAGACGTGGATAAACTAAAATATCAATTAGGTCGTAATAAAGATTGACTTGATCATGGGGAACTCGACCTGCGAATATAACTAGATCTTCGATACCCATTTCTTTGGCTTGCTGTTTCAATGCTTCATCCTGTGGTCCACCGCCCACCAACAGTACTTTTATATCGGGATGTTGTTGACGAATTTTCGGCAGACCGTCTAATAACATCGACAGTCCTTCGTAGGCATAAAATGAACCTATAAAACCCAATACACGTGCGCCGTCTAAATTTAGTTGCTTTTTTAAAACCGGATCAGCCTCACCGCCTAAAACAAATTTATCTGGGTTCACTGCATTGGGAATTACCGTCACTTTATTATCATCGATACCACGGGCAATAATATCCTTGCGTAAGCCTTCACAAATAGTCGTGACAGCATCCGCTTGTTTGATGGCACGGGTTTCCATCGCACGCGTCAAACGATAACGTAAATCACCTTCTTTACAATTACCGTGATCCACGGCGGCATCTTCCCAGAAAGCGCGAATTTCATATACCAGCGGCAAGTTAAACTGACGTGCCACTTTTGCTGCAGCCAAGCCATTCAAAGCTGGAGAATGGGCATGGAGGATGTCAGGCTTTACCTGAGGAATAATTTCAGCTAAACGTTTAGTCAAACTACTTACTACATCCAGCTGATTAAATACAGGTAGCTTTGATAATAAACCTTTCGTATCTGGCGTTCGAAAAAAATGAAATCCATCCACCTCTTCTTCTAACAAATTTGTTCCAGCAGCCTGCCCATGTTTGATGCTGGTAACGTGATCTGTTTGCCACCCCAACGCACGTTGTTGCTCAAGAATTGCGCGAGAACGAAAGGTATACCCACTGTGCAGTGGAATAGAGTGATCGAAAATATGTAAAATTTTCACTCCGACATTTCCTGAAAAACTTGACGTAAAAAAGCATCAAACATTAACAGGGTCCATATAGAAGCACTGTAATCACGCAAACCTGACTGATGCTGGGTAACTAAATGTTCAACATAACTCATGTTAAAAATACCACTCTGTCGCATCGAACCACCCAACAGAGAATCTTTGACTCTTTGCTTCAAAGGACCACGAAACCATTCTGCTAACGGAACAGAAAAACCCATTTTTCTACGATATAAAACATCATTAGGCAAATAAGGCTCCAGGGATTTTTTCAATATATATTTACCCATCTGGCCTTTGATCTTCAACTCAGGCTTTAATCCTGACACCCATTCAATCAACTCATGATCTAGAAGAGGTGCTCTGACCTCCAGCGAATTAGCCATACTGGCACGGTCTACTTTTGTATGGATATCTCCGACCAAATAAGTCTTAAGGTCTAAATATTGAATTAACGATAAGGGGTCGTCTGACGGACAATCTGCCGCGTGTTTACGAAACACTTCAACAGCATTGTAGCCTTTCAGTGACTTTTTAAAGCTGTCTGAAAACAAATTTTCACGCATGTCATCAGACAGAATTGATACCGTATGAAAATAAGCTGCAACACTGTCGCGAGCCAACGCTTGAAATGTCGTCTTTGCACGCAAGAATTGCGGGGCCCAATCAAGCTTTGGATACAACTTTCCCAGTAAGCCAAACAGCGGGCCACGAATCGCATACGGCAATAAAGAACGAACTTTTTCTTCATTCATATGCCAGCAGTGACGACGGTAACCAGAAAAGTATTCATCGGCCCCATCACCCGACAATGCCACTGTGACACGTTTTTTTGCTAGCTCACAAACACGGTAAGTGGGCATCGCTGAACTATCGGCATAGGGTTCGTCATATATATTGGCCAGCTTGTCGACCAGATCAAAATCATTCGGATCTATTGTTTCGACATGATGCTCAGTATGACAGGCATCAGCTACTAGCTTGGCGTATTCTGCTTCATTGAATTTAGGGCTATCAAAAGCAATGGAACAGGTATTAACGGGGACATCAGATAATTCTGACATCATCGCCACCACGCCGCTAGAATCAACTCCACCTGATAAAAATGCACCTAAAGGGACTTCGGACATCATGCGTATTTTTACTGCCTCACGAAAACGTGAGGTCAGCTGATTAACTGCATCACTCTCTGAAATTTCTTCCACAGGTGTAAACGGGATATCCCAATAAGCTTTGCTTTGAATGTGAGCAACACCCTGCACTAAGGTCAAAGTGTGCGCAGGAGGCAGTTTGAAAATATTTTTGAAGATGGTTTTTGGATCCGGCACATAACCAAAAGCAAAATACTCTTCTACGGCTGTCGGATCAATTTCTTTTTTCAGTAATGGATGCAGATAAAGTGCTTTTAACTCTGATGAAAAAATTAATTGCCCGTTAGACAACAATGCATAATGCAATGGTTTTTTACCGAGGCGATCACGCGCCAAGAATAATGTTTTTTTATTTCGATCCCAAACCGCAAAAGCAAACATACCACGAAAACGTTCAACACATTTTTCGCCCCATTCTTCCCAGGCGTGAACGATAACTTCTGTATCTGAATGTGTTTTAAAAGTATGCCCGGCTGCTTTCAGCTCTTCACTGAGTTCAGGAAAATTATATATTTCACCGTTGTAAGTAACTACCACCGAGCCATCTTCATTAAACAAAGGTTGTTGGCCGCTGGAAAGATCAATAATAGAAAGACGACGATGCGCAAGTCCCACTGCAGACTCAATATGCAAACCACCTTCATCCGGCCCACGATGAAACTGTCTTTCATTCATACGCGATAACAATTCACGATCAATATTTTCATCGTTATGAAGATTAAAAATGCCGACAATCCCGCACATGTGATTTACTTTACCCTTGCTTACAAAAACTATCGTAAACGGCAAGATAGTTTTTTACCATCTTGTCCATCGTAAATTCTGCCTCAACTCTTTCACGACCAGCTTGACCGTGAGCACGCATTTCATCTGGCATCGCAATGTATTCCGCCAATACCTTTGCCATCGCCACCGGACTGCCAGATGCCACTAACTTACCTGTTTTACCCACTAATACCAGTTCAGCATTACCTCCCACGCTGGTTGCTACTACGGGCAAAGCTGTGGCCATCGCTTCAAGTATCGTATTTGAGACACCTTCGGCTAACGATGGTAAAACAAACAAATCCAGACGACGCAACAATTGCGGAACATCCTCGCGAGAACCCGCCAACCAACATTTGTTTTCAATTCCAGCATCTTGAATTAATTTTTCGCACTCTGCGCGCAAAGGACCATCACCAATCAGAACTAAACGCAGCTGGTCTCTTTTTTCAGGCATCAAGCTGAGCAAAACAATAAATGCACGTACCAAATTTGGTTGATCCTTGACGGTCATCATGCGCCCAGCAGTACCGATAACAATACTATCCTCTGCAAAAAATGATTCATTCAATAATGACAAATCATTATCTGCAACTGGTGAAAATTTTTTACTATCGACGCCATTATATAGCTGCACAATCTTATTATCAGGCACATCAACGATATTCTTTAACCAGCTTTCCAAATCCTGTGACAGTGGTATATAACGTTGAATAAAGTGTTGGCAAAAACGCCGCAGACGTAAATATTTTACATTTGTTCCATCGATATCATGAATATCTCGACCATGTTCTCCATACACTCGATACGGAACGCCCGCCAGTGTCGCTATCACTGATGATTCTATGGCTGATAAATTCCGGCTGTGAACAATATCTGGTCGTAATTGGCGCAGCAATTTCCACAGTCTAAGATAGGCACCAAGATCTTTACCTTCACGTTTGTTTATCGCATGTAACGTTACATTGGGGTTGCTTAGACGCTTGGAAAAATCGGTGTATTCTGTCATTGCGATAATCGCGTGACGATATTGATTTGACGGAATACGGTTAATCAAATTAACCACACCGCTCTCAAGCCCACCGACATCAAAACGATGAATAACATGCGCAATCAGAGGCAGAGTAGCAGCCATATCACTTTACAATGGAATCTAATTGCTGCTGTATCACCGGCAACATATCGTTTGCAAATTGTTGCAAGTCACTCAGGGCAGTATCACTCGCTTCATGTTGCTCAGTAACAAGCATGATCACAGCGCCGTCTCGATCCTGCCCTAATAATTTCGCTTTTGCATCATAGAGTTTAGATAAATAAGGATTGATAGTGTAACGACCGTCTAACCAATGCCAATAGACGACCTGTAAATTTTCACCTTGAACTGATCTTAATTTCGCTTGCCAAACATCTATCGTCTTGCCACTTGCATTTAGTTGCGCTTCAGAAAATGCAATTTGGCTCCAAACAGGATGTTTTTGTTTGACTAACAGATTCTGAGAATTAACCAGTTCCGCATTCTGACGTTGCTCACGGTAATATCCCAAATATAGACTCACACGCACATCTCCGCGCTGATAGCTTTGCATAAGCTCCGCATCGGGTCCCACATAACGTGGTCGCCAGTCAGTGATATTCTGCTCTAATAGTCGCCAGCCAGCATGTTGCGGTGAACTTAAACTCACAGAATCTACCTTTACAACACGGTCACTCAACTTCGCCCAAGCAGGCCAAACTAGCGCGACGGCAATCACTGCACCAGCAACGATTAATGGCGACCTAGCTGATGCAACGACATTGTCTACTGTAACTGTAACCTCATCGTGTTCCTGACGCCAAAATGAACCCACCCAAAACATCAATGTAATAACAATACCAAACCAAACCCAGCCGTAGATAAAATGATCCACACCCATGGCAAGTTTGTAATCACTGTGATGAGCAATCATCACAATTAAATAAGCACGAAATCCATTGGCAATCACTGGCACAATAAAAGATGCGATGATAAATACTGAACGTCGCAAGGAACTGGTATACGTAAGGTAGGCGTATAAAGAACCCAAAGTCACCGATGCGATAAGGTATCGCACACCACTACAACCTTCGACGACTGACCAGCGACCACTGGGTATTTCAAAAAAAAGCCCTTCCCTGAAAACGGGAGTACCCGTCAACTGCAACATTTTAACGGTAAAATCCGCAGTAAACTCCATCATCGGAGGAATCAGTCCTTCGCCCATGGGTACCGCAAAAATCAAAAATAGCAGCGGAAATAAAATTTTTTTTGTAACGTTCCAACCCAACATGGAAAATACGGTAACCGGCAACATCGCAACCACTACAAGCTGTTCCACTACCGCTACTGAAGCAAAATATGCCAACAACCAGGCAAAACCCAATAAAGCTAATATTGGCAAACCCAGCAGAGTAGGCTGAGGTGTTAGTAGCTTCAACTCATGTTTCAAGCGCCAGATCAAATATAAAGTAATAGGTAGTATAAAAAACCCATGCGCAAAAGTTTCTGAGCGCCACCAGATACTCACCATACTGCTCACTGTTGAATTAAACAGCACTAACAATCCTATACAAAGCAAAGCTGTGACGAACGTAGTCTGCCGCCAGTTAACGCTTACTGCACCTACACTACGCTGACTCATGTTGTCGCTCCATCATTGGCAACAAAGTTTGCAAACAATTTCCCCAGGTATAGCGTTGTTCAATGTGCTTTCTTGCCAGCATACCGACATCGTTTGCACTGTTAGGGTTATTTAGAAACTGGCACACAGCCTTAGCAAAATCCTGCGCAGTTTCTGCCACCACCACTTCTTTACCTGCCTCGCCGACAATGCCATCAAAACCCTGCGGTGTAACAACTACCGCACGCGCCATAGCCATAGCCTCTAAGACTTTATTTTGCACGCCGCGTGCTATACGCATCGGTGCTACGGCCAATTTGGCATGAGCAATATAAGGTCGAATTTCTTGCACCGCACCAGTCACCGTAACGCCCGGGAGCGCTGACAATTCTGTTACCTGACGTGACGGATGCGAACCGACAATATAAAAACGCGCATTATCATGAATTTTTTTCACCTCAGGAAAAACCTGCGTTGCAAACCAATGCACCGCGTCTGCATTGGCCCAATAGTCCATTGCTCCAGTAAAAACAATCACTCGCTCATCTTCGTTGTAGGGATTTATGTATTTATTTTCAGGATGAAAATATTCGATATCAACACCATTGTCCGCATGACTTACTTTCGTAGCATCGACCCCAGGGAACGAGGCAAAAAGCGCTGCTTCTTTTTCCGAAACAAAAAGGCTCGCTGCAAATTTATCTGCGATTTGTTTATCGTACTCACACAAAGTTTCAGCCTCGCGACGGTATATCCAACTCATCGGCCAGGGTTTTTTCTGTGCGTATTGCTGCCATTTGTCCGAATCAACATCTACAAAATCAATCACCCGATGTTGGTCGTTCCAATCAGAACCTGTTACATACTGAGCCATAGCAGATGAGAATATCAGCACCGCATCAAAATCATGTCGATTTTTTTGTGTCTCAACCCAATCTGCCAATTTTTTATCTTTGTAATAAGGCACTGTCATGGGATCGCTTCCAAACAATGCAGACAAACTGCGCAACTTCGATATAAAAGATTTTAGAGGAATGGCATAGATCTCTTCACAATAACCTTCAAGCTCACTAAGATACTTCCAGTCATCTACATCGTCAACAAAAGTACCCAAGTAAATCTGGTAATGTTGAGCAAGGAATTTCAATATATTGAACGAGCGGATTTTATCACCCTTGTTGGGTGGATAAGGAATGCGGTGAACTAAATAAAGCAGTTTTTTTTGTTGCGTAGACATGAGATCAACATATCAACCCAGATGTTTAACGATATGCGGTCCAATCAGGCGCGTCATTGATAACGGCAGTTTTTTCCATGCACTAATAAAGAGACGATATTTCGGGTTCAGAGGATTAATATCGGGAATGTCATCGGCCTTTATCAAAACATATTCATGATGTAACGGCTGCGGCTCAAACCCCCAGTTCTTTTTAAAACTATAGGAACCCGTTCCTACTTTACTGCGACCATAATCAAAAATACGAATGCCCTGTTCACAAGAAAGTCGCATCACTTCCCAGTACATAAAATCATTGCCTTTTACGGCTCTCGCTTCCGAAGTTCCGCCACCATAATAAGGCAACACCTGATCACGAAAATAAAAATTCATCACGCTGGCGATAAGACGGTCATCTTTGGTTATGGTTAAAATACGACAATCATCTGCGAATACCTCCTTCAATATTTGAAAGTAGCGTTTGGAAAATACCGGCGTTCCAAGCGCATGAACGCTCTGTGAATAGGCATCATAAAAACGATCTACACTTTCATCCCAACTACTTTTCAGATCGGCTTTGATACCTTTCCTCACCATAGCACGCTGCTTGCGCGGGATATTTTTCATATTCTGCTCAGAATCGGGATCAATTTCTTTCTGAAAAGTGACATACAATTCACGCTTTGCAGGCCAGTCTTCGTTTCTTAGCGACTGGTTACGAAACTCCAGACTATCAACCCCCAACTGCTGGGCCAGTTTAACAGCACGTTGTTCTAAAGCGTGCTTCACTTGTTCATCTTCAGCTACAACTCCGCCGTAGACACAAAAAGGCATAGATGACAGCGTATTGCCAAATATGCGGCTGCGAATATGTACTAATGGCAGTACGCCAATGATTTCACCTTCGTGTTCTGCATAGAAATAATAAGCACGATGTGAAAAGGCTGTTTCGATAACCGTCTTCCAGCCTGCGCGATGAAAAAAAGTCGCAGCCGATGCACTCGTAACAAAACCATCCCAACGAACGGCATCTGGTTCTGCAAATTCTTTAATAATTATTTTTGTATCGACCACATCACACTCATCAAATTTTTCAGCCAGTTGAGACACTCTTATCGACCTCAGTTAACAAAGCATGTGGATATACTGTATCTTGAGAAAGATAAACCTCATCCATACGCCCCCATGAAAAATCCTTTAACAATTGTTCTATGCGTTGTTCAGTTCGATGCAGATTAAGGTAATGACGAAAACGCGTGCGCCACTGTAATCCCTGCTGCTGTGGTTGTTTTGGATCTATTTCCCATGGGTGAAAATAAAAAACACTGGGAGACTTTTCAGCGTTGTTAATACGTTTAATAGCCCAGCGTGACATTTGATAAGGGAATAGACGAAAAAAACCACCGCCTCCACAAGGCATTTTCCACCCCATTATAGATGTTGTCGATATGGGTATCTCCAAAAGATCGTTATCTCGCGGGTAATGCGCAAACCTGGGTGCATCGGGCATGCCATAGAGATCATGACGTACTGGATAAATACTCGAACTGTAGCAATGTCCTGTTTCCGACAAAATATCCAACGCCCAAAGATTACTGGCATTAATTGAATAACTTGGCGCGCGATATCCTTTCACCTGTTGCCCTGAAATATCTTCCAGCAGATCTTTGGTGCGCATCACCTCATCTCGAAATTCATTTGGCTGTAACTGAGTAACTCTTTTATGAGAATAACCATGGCTGGCCACTTCATGGCCTTCACTTTGTATTCTTTTTACAAGCTGAGGATAGCGATCGGCAATCCACCCCAAAATGAAAAAAGTGGCGCTTACATTCTGCTCAGAAAAAAGGTCTAAAATTCGATTCGTATTATTTTCTACTCGACAAGGCAATGCATCCCACTTATCACGCGATATGTGTTTTTCAAATGCCGAGACCTGAAAATAATCTTCCACATCTACTGTCAACGCATTTCTAATGTCAGACATTACAAAATCCAAAAAATAACTTACAAAGTAAGCGGCTGTTCGATTAATTCAAAGAAAAACGTTCTGCTATTACGGCAACAATCCTCTGCGCAGCATTGCCATCCCATAACTCGGGGATATTACCTGCCTTTCCACCGGTTGCCATAATTCGGCTAAACTCTTCTCTGATTCGATCGGGATCTGAACCAACAATTGTATTGGTTCCTTGATCTATGGTAATCGGGCGCTCAGTATTTTCACGTAACGTCAAACAAGGCACACCCAAAGCTGTCGTTTCCTCCTGCATCCCTCCGGAATCCGTCATCACGATACGTGCCTTTGACATCAAGCCTAGCATTTCCAAATATGCCAAAGGTGGAAGCAGTAAAATACATGGCGACTCTACAATTGAATTCAAACCTGCCTGCTCGATACAGCTTCGCGTTCTGGGGTGAACCGTAAATGCGATAGGTAATTGCTCACTCAATTCACGTAAGGTTTCCAGTAGCGCTTTTAGCACTTTAGGATCATCAACATTAGAAGGGCGATGCAATGTCAGCACACCGTATCCAGCTTCTCTCAGAAAAATATCCGATGCTCCCGCCTGTTTAAAAATTGAAGAGACTGGCGTGGCTTTCGCAAGGTTGTTGCGCAGCGTATCAATCATTACATTGCCAGTAAAATGAATACGTGATTCATCAATCCCTTCACGAATGAGATTATTTTTTGCGCTACGCTCAGTGATGAATAGCATGTCAGAGATACTATCAGTCAGCACACGATTTATCTCTTCGGGCATAGCACGATCGTAGCTACGCAAGCCTGCTTCTACATGAATCACAGGGATGTTCAATTTAACCGCCACAAGCGCACAGGCAATGGTTGAATTCACATCGCCTACAACAAGTATTGCGAATGGCTTCTCATCATTAACAACCGTTTCAAAACGACGCATAATTTCTGCTGTCTGTACGGCGTGGCTTCCCGAACCCACCTCAAGATCTACATCTGGCTCGGGGATTCCCAGCTGATCAAAGAAGCAGCGTTTCATTTCTTCATCGTAGTGCTGCCCCGTATGAATAAGTCGCGGGGTAATTTTTTCTGATGATAATTTTTTCAACGACGCCATTATCGGCGCTATTTTCATGAAATTAGGACGGGCACCAACAATACATAACAGTGTTTTACCTTCGGGTGAAGTCATGACTTCACCTTATTCGCCACCATCGTTAACGCTCTACGAATACGTGATCGTTCGAGGCGAGACTCATCTTCAAGTTGGGCTATACGCTCTTCAATCTGCAGTAAACGCTGATCAATCGACTCATCGGCAACAGGTGTTTTTTTATTTCTAACTACGGGGACTTCTTCACCCAATTCTTTTATAACTATTTCGATAGTTTCAGCAGAAAACTCATATATTTCTTCCAAGTAGCCATACAAAAAAATTCGATTACATAAATTATTTATGCGGCGAGGAACACCATTCGTGAACAGATAAATAGCCTGGTAGGCTTCATTTGAAAAACTAGGCGTGCCACACCAGCCTACTCGACCCAATCTATATTCAATATAGTTACGGACTTCATCGCTATCCAGCGGCTTTAAATGATAGGAGGCGATAACACGCTGTAAGAGTTGCTCCATATCAGGAGAATAAAGTGTGCTAACAAACTGTTCCTGGCCAAGCAAAAAAGTCTGTAACAAAGATTTCCCTGATACCTGCATATTTGACAGCATGCGCAATTCTTCAAGTGCTTTCGTAGGTATATTTTGCGCCTCATCAACAACTAATAGAACACGCTTCCCTTCTTTACGCTGCGTGACAAAAAAATCTTCCAGGTTATTTAACACTTGCGTCTTTCCGAGCCCCTCGCAATGAAGACCAAACGATTCCGCTACCATAAAAAGCATTTGACTATCATCGAGCTGTGTCGTCACTAACTTTGCAGAAACTAAACTTTTCTCATTTATTTCATTAAACAACGCATGAACAAGCATGGTTTTTCCAGTACCAACCTGCCCGGTAATAACAATAAAACCTTCCTCTTGAGCCAAGCCATACTGCAAATACGCCAATGCACGTCGATGACCTCGACTGCCATAAAAAACATCCGGGTTGGGGCTTAACTGGAAGGGGTTCGCGTTTAACTCATAAAAAGATTCGTACATTAGTTTCTCTGAAATTGTTTGGTTAGGCTTGCTATAAATTGATGGTCTCGATATTCATTCCCCTGAGTTGTTGATATTCGCTCTACATAGCGGTACTCAGCAGAAACTTGTAGCCAGCGGTTTATATTTTTGATCAACTGAACCGAAGCACGTTTAGTGCTATCTTTTCTATTAGTAGAACTGAATCCTCTATCTTGCCAACTAATACTAGATAATGACCGTGTCTTAGAAGCGAAACGCCAGCCCCAAGACACTGTTGCACCCAGCACATCTTCAGTTTCTCCTGAAAGCTGATATTTTCGACTTTCTTTGTACGGAGAAAAACTCAAATCAGTTTTCCCTGTAGACAGCGTGTAAGAGATATTGGAGCGTTTTCTTAAAAACTCTTCATCCCTTAGTCCAAATATATTTGTGGTAACAATGGCTGGAAAACCACTAACCGGGTCGATCACTAAATCACCCTGTGCATCAATCTGCGCAAATGTTTGCTGTCCAACAATTTCCAGAAACTGAAAATTTGTCACATCCTCCTGATAACTGGCTTGCCATGTCGAGCGTTTGGCGCGATGACTAATACGACCAGACCAAACAGAGCCTGTGTTAACGCCAACATCTCTATTTGTATAGCCAAAGCGCAGCATAGTCCGTAAATATGGTGTCCACACCAAGTTAGCATCTTCGCTTAGATCACCTTTGGTGGCATCTAAGGATATATGCTTCGATGGATTCCAGGAAAAACCTGCACTTGAGTATGAGCCATTGATTAGACTTGTTTCCGATTTAAATTGATTGTTTTCGTAACCGCCCTTAATCAATGCTGCCAAACTGCGCGTCAATTTATATCGCACACTAACTTTAGCACTTGTACGCAAAGCATCAGCATCTCTCTTAATAACACTATCAGTATAACTGCCTTCCCATGTTAGACGTCGAAAATAACGCCCACTGCCAAAGGTTAAGACTGTTGTGTCCGATTCGCTGTCAGGCAGACTTTCTGTATCAGTATATTTTACGAAACCAAGTTTGTAACTCAAATGGCCTCTTAAGTAGCCATTAAAATCATGGGAAACAGAAGGACCAACATTCAGCATCATAACCTCAGTTTGATTGCCCAGGCTCATATTATCGAACCGTATAGGGGACTTGGTATCAATTATGCTTTGCCGAATACTCGCATTTCCATCAAAAAAAAAGGTCTCTGGGACAATTTCTACATTCGCACCCGTATATAACTTATGAAACAGTTCATTTCTAGAAGGACTATTTTTGTAGGCAAGAATTTCAGGGGCATAAGAAAAGCTGAAATTAAGACGGCGACCAGAGCCGTTAATATTCACATCTGGCCTAACTCTTGTTATGAGGTCATCGCTCTCATTTTCAGAAGCAAGACCTACGTTGCTTGAATAAATTCCAGACAAACTTAGACTTCTTGATGAGTCCCATTCACCCGCAAACACATTTACAGCCATCACAAATAATGATACTGATAAGGTCAGCCGGACAATGACAACTGTCATTTTTAAAAAAATGCCTTTGTCACACCCTCCCATCCAAGCATTCCCCACATCGTCAATAATAACCACCATAATAATCACGCTGTGAGGGTTGATGACTTTTATTGAGGATCATACCAACGACATCATCATCATCAAGTTTTGCGAGGGCCTCTTTAACCATTGCCTGTGGTGTATTCGCTGCTTCAACAACCATTAATATCTGTCCAACTTGATGTGCAATCACACTTGTTTCACTTGCCACCAACAAAGGTGGCGCATCAAATATCACAATACGATCTGGATATCTTTCTGATAGCTCTGCCGCCAAACGGTTCATTTGCTCACTCGCAAGCAACTCCGTAGAATGATGATGCGTTCCTCCAGCAGGAATCACCTTTAATCGAGGAATATCTGTTGCGACAATAATATCCGCCAAATCAATACTTGAATCTAATAAAATATCAATCAGTCCAACTCTGTCAGACAGTCCTAATATATTAGTCAACGATGGCTTAACTACATCACTGTCTATCAACAGAACTGTATTATCCATTTCCATCGCCATGCTCATGGCTAAATTGAAAGACGTAAATGTCTTTCCTTCACCAGGCAGTGAACTGGTAACCATCACCATATTCCCACGCTCAATGGGAACAGCGCCTTTACCAAAAGCATTCAAAAGAAGCGGTCGTTTAATTTGTCGGTACTCTTCAGCAATATTGTTTCTTTCCTCGGAAGGTACTAAAAAACCCTGCTTTGCAAATTCTGCAAAATCCAGATGACAGATGAATTCATTGGGCTCCTTCACCTTGTCCTGAGAATGGTGGGACTCAGCATCAGGTTCTCGACGCTCCTTGTGCTCACTTGCAGAACCTGAGGAGATCTTGCTCTGGCGATCTATCGCTTTTTCTATACTACTCATAACCACCCCTTCACCATACCTAACACTGCACTCGGATTAGTTACATCCATTCCAAAAAGAACCAATACTCCTGCAAAGACAAAAACTAACACAAGGCCGGAAGAAAGAAATGCTGTAAATTGTAGCCTTCTATTTCGAACTTCCGCTTGGGTATACACCTTTGAAACGGTACCAAAAACTGGAAAGCCTGATAACTGATGAAGTGCACGTCCATCAAAAACAGGGGGTTTTATCTGTGACATTAGAAACGACAGAACAAGCCCCGCACCAAGTGATAACAATAGAGCTAAACTGCTAAATAATGGTCGATTGGGACCAGAAGGCGTCAAAGGAACACGAGGAGGGTCAATCACTTTAAATTTTACATTATCTCCAGATCTCTCAGCATCTTCAGACATTTTTGCGGATTCACGTCGCGACAATAATTGATTGTAATTAGCTTTGTTAATCTCATAATCACGATTGAGCCGTTTAAGCTCTGTTTCAACCTCAGGCTGCTTATCCATGAGCATTTTTAATGCTTTAACGCGTTTTGAATATTCCTTAACCCTAACCTCAGAAGCTGCAACATTTGCTTCCGCCTGATTTAGCGCAAGCTTGAGCTGCTGGTACAAAGAACCTCCGCCTGATAATGCGGCCCTATCACTCGATGAAACAGCCTTTAACTCTCTTTGCTTCTGCTCTTCAAGCGCAGCAACAGTGTGCCTCATCTCTTTTACATCAGGATGATTTTCTGTATAACGCAGCAACATCTCATCAAGCTTGGAAAGTATTGTTTGAATACGAGCATCCAAAGGCGAAGTTAAGGGATTATCAATTGAAGATAGCAGGCTGTCTTCCTGTTCATCCTCCGCATCTTCCAATTGCATCTGCATTTCATCACGTCTTTGCTGTGCTTCACGCAATGCTAATTTTGCTTGTTGCTTTTCAGCTTGCGCTGATTGAAGGCGTGAGAAAAAATCACCTCCTTGTCCAGGCATTAAACCAAGATTATTTCTCTTAAACTCAGTCAAACGATTTTCAGCTTCAACAAGTCGCGCTTCGTAATCAAGAATTTGCTGGCCTATAAATTTCTGAGCGACATCAGAATCACGTCTCGCCTCACCCAGCGAGCCTTCCACAAAAATAGTTAACATGGCTTGAACAACCTGCTTAGCTACTTCAGGCTGGTCATATTCATAGGAAATTGTGTAGAGGTTTGGCTCATGCCGAGTACTAGAAAGCCTGATATTGTTCCCTAATTTATCAAGCAAAGCCTCCATTTCTTCAGGACCTTTTGCGTTAATATCCTGATCCGTCATACGTGCAACTTTTTCCAAATTCGGGCGACTTAACAGCGTTTGTGTTAGCAATTGCACACGTCGACGAACGTCTGTCTGAACCGCAAGCCCTCTGAGCAGCGGCCGCAAAATGGAGTCTGTATTGACATATACACGAGCAGAGGCTTCGTACTGATCTGGCATTCTGGAAACATAAGCCCACCCCGCCAGACTCACCACCCACGCCAACACCATGGCATACCAGCGATACCGCCAGATACCACGTAAGTAGGTCATTATTTGTTCAATAATTTCCTGCATGTAACTTTTTCCTTAATTCGTTTCGTGAAGGGAATTATTGACTAAAACCATGCCTCGGGAATAATCAAAATATCGCCCGGAAACATGGCTACATTAGCAGTAATGTCACCGTTTTTAATCAAGTCATCCAATAACACCGTAAACTGACGTTGCTCACCATCAACTACCCTAATAATGCTAGCGTTGTTACCTGATGCAAATTCTGTCATCCCACCCACTTCAATCATCAAGTCCAGCAGCGTAATCTGCTCCCTATAGGGTATCGCCTGCGGCTCAGTAGCTTCACCCACCACACGAATTTGCTCACTGTAGCGGCCAACAAAACCACTCACAATCACTGTTACCACGGGGTTTTTGATATATTTCGCCAGTAATACTTCCATATCTCTAGCCAGTTCAGTCGGTGTTTTGCCACTGGCTGGAACATCTTCAATCAAAGGTGTTGTTATCCTTCCATCTGGGCGCACAGACACAGTGGTAGACAACTCTGAATTCCCCCAGATAAATACATTGACACTATCACCGGGGCCTATCAAATACAGAGGGGATTGCCCATCAAATGGAAATGGTTCATCTGTCAGCTGACTTTGAGTCGCGCAGCCAACCATCACCACACTAATAATAATTGTAATTATCATCTGCAATAACGGTCGGTTAATTTTCAGTATTTTCATAATTTATTCTCCCACCAGCACTTATTTCTCTAGTAAGCTCCAGACACCCAACGTTAAAAATAATTAGTATTATTAACCGCTTGTAGCTTTTACCTGTCCTTTTAAAGTTAGGATATGGCTGTAACAGCCTTATCCTAAGCCTTTTCAAACGCCTGCATCAGCCATATTCTCATTTCAGCAGCGATGCATGAGCATAAAAAAAAATATTATATCACACCGACGTCATTTTTTTGACGAAAATTTATCGCTCATTCAACGAAAACTCAAAAACCCAACAATACTACGGCAATTTACTATATAAATTTAGAATTCATATGACCTTAACATGAAAGCCCGGATTCACCTGGCTATCTCCTGATTAAGAAAAACTATAAAATACTCAACATCAGTACACTATTAGTACACTGGGTTGCTCGAGTTCATAACAAATATTTTTCCGAAGCATTTTCGTAATGCATTTTTGAGAATTTAGCTCAGAAAATTAGGCACAAAGAAGATAAACAAAGAACACTATGGATCTACAGCCAGTAGGCTTGGAGGCACCTCTCTAAGCAAACTTGTGTTTTTATATCGGGGAAAAAACTGTATTTTAACTCACTGAATCTATAGCAGATGCTGACAATGGCCAAATACTCCCATTGTCTGTAATAATTTCCCAGACATCCCTTCGGTTTATATGCATTGATGATAAAACATCATCCACCGCAGCAATTGCTGGTTGTCTCTTTCCATGAAAATCAACTATTGGACCTATTGGGTTAAAATGGATACTGAAACGCTCAAGCAACCTTATCAAAGAAGGCTCCATGACAACCAACCAGTGTGTAATGTTATTCTCCGCACTCATTCGCACGATACCGGCAAATAAACCCAGAGTGATATGTGGCAAAATACGTCGATGGTCATAGCCATTCTGAAATATATCTATATATTTCACATTTTCACTTACACCGGAAAGAGTTCGAGATTCTGCCACACGACGCTTAAACTCACTTGAAACAGAAAACCTGGAAATTTCTGCTAACGAATTTCTAGGCACACTTGCAAGCTCATTATCACAGCACTTAAAGACCTCTGGAAAATGCTCCTCTATAGGAAAAGGTTCATTTGAATTTTCCAACTCAGGCAGCACCAGACGAACTACGCCTGCAACATGGCCTGAATTACGATGCCGAACCAGAGTATGGACAGACCGGCAATCAAACTCATCATATTCTCGCCCATCCGGAAAGCGACCAGCATCTTCAAAATCATTCTCTACGCAATATACCTGATAGCGTAACTGAAATGCTGCATCCAGGAGTTCCAATGTTTCTGCCGAAACAACTTCAAAATAATGATGGAACATTTCAATCAAATTTTTCATACAATCAATCTACCCTGTAAAAATAAACCACCAACCACAGCCTAGGCTATACCCAAGTGCTCCAACATGAAAGGATGAAGTTCCCTTAATGCTTTATACGGCCATGTAAAATATTTCTTTTAAAATCTCGGCAAGATAAATTGGCAATCGCTATAGATAAGCCGCCCCGCAACCCACAAGGTCAAACTATTGACGGGAATAGTTACGCTGCTCGCTGCATGCTACCACCTGCAGCTCTTAATACCTTCAATCTGATTACCCATTTAATTATTTGCGTAATTTTTTCTTATATTATCTAGAAGACGTTGCAAAAAGGGAAAAGGTTCCATTTTTTAAGTTATTGCGAGAATCAATTTAAGTTCCTTCGTTAAAAAGCAGAGGCCCTTAACTACCACTCAGGGTCACAGAAAAATTTCTTCTGTAAGATGAGCAAATAAATATAGCAACAGAATTAGCGGAGATATTATTACATTTTCTGACCAAGTCAACCTAACCCAACAGCTTAACTGGAGCCAGCCAGCTTGGTATTAATTTGCGGAACACTGACACAATTTTTAGTCGGTGCAGGCCAAATCGCGCCGTTATCGGTGACCAGCCGCCAAACATCTGGCCGTTTTTTCCAGATTTCTGCTAGCACTCGCTCAATACCACCATAACAGGGTTGACGCTGACCTCGATAATTCACAACGCCTCCAATTGGTGTAAACTCTATACCAAAGCGTGTCAACAATCTCAACAACGAAGGCTCCATCACTGCATACCAATTTGCAACGCCGTTTTCAGTGCTCATTCTTAAAATTGCGGCGAACAGCCCTAACGAAAGATGCGGTATCAAACGCATGCCTTGTGAGTTTGCATCACCATAGGCATTCGGATCGGGGCCTACGCCAGCAATAGTCCCCGCCTCACCCAAGCGACGCTTGAAGTGTTTTGACACTGCAAACCTTGAAATCTCGGCCATAGAATTCCGAGGCAACCGTTTCCAGTCAATCTCAGCTGTTTCAAATGAAGCAGCACAATGCTCTTCAACAGGAAAAGCTACCAAAAGGTCATCAGGATCAGGCAACACCAATCTCACCGTTGCGGCAAGCAAGCCAGTTTGACGATGCCGAACCACACTGTGAACTGCGCGCCGGACGTCATACTCATCGATTTCTTTTTCACCGGGGCATTGGGATTCAGCTTCAAAGCCTTTTTCGACACAATAAACCTGATAACGCAAATGATAAACTTCATCACGAAGTTCATCTGTATCGGCAATTGCTACATCGAAGTATTGGTAAAATGTTTCTGCGAGGTCTCTCATGATTCAGCCCTCTTAGAGCTTACTAATCGACGAATTTAGTAAATCCGTCTTTAGATGTGAGTTACATTCTTAATAGTCTTCTAACCGTATCGGCACCCAAAACTATAAGTTAACCGACTCATGTCAAAGCAGATACCCATGTAAATAAAACGGATTCAATAATATCTGCCTGTCATATTTGCCTCACTAAAACACTGCTCTCGCCAGACTTAAGTTTCATGCAAGATTGACCGATTATCGGAAGTAGAGACATACTACAAACCCATCACAATCGGCGCCTAATAATGTCATTTGATTACAGTACCGCTTTTTCACGCAACATCGGCTGGGTCACATCTCAGGAACAGGCCATCTTGCGTACTAAAAAAATCGCGATTGCGGGACTCGGTGGCGTTGGTGGCAGCCATTTACTCACGCAATCACGACTTGGAATTGGCGGCTTCCATATTGCCGACTTTGACTCTTTTGAATTGCCCAACTTTAACCGTCAAGCCGGGGCAAGTATGTCCAGCATCGGTCGCAGTAAAACAGAAGTGGTCGCGGCATTGGCCAAGGATATCAATCCCGAACTCTATCTCAGTCTCTTCCCCCAAGGTGTTACCCATGAAAATATGGATGAATTCCTGACCGGCATTGATTTATACATCGACGGCCTAGACTTTTTTGCCGTTGAAATTCGTCGCGCCATTTTTGCTGCTTGCGCAGAACGAGGCATCCCCGCTGTTACCGCTGCGCCACTCGGAATGGGCACCGCTTTGCTTAATTTCCTGCCAGGAAAAATGAGTTTCGAAGAATATTTCAAATTAGATGGCTTGCCAGAAGAAGAACAATTACTGCGTTTCTTGCTTGGTTTGTCACCATCAATGATGCAAGGAAATTATCTGGTTGATCCCAGCACCGTTGACATCGCTGGTCACCGTGGCCCATCAACACCGATGGCTTGTGAACTTTGTGCAGGGTTTGCCGCCACACAAGCGCTAAAAATATTATTGGGGCGCGGAAAAATTTATGCAGCGCCGTGGGGGCTGCATTTTGATGCTTATCGAAATCGACTCAAAAAAACCTGGCGGCCAGGCGGGAGTAATAACCCACTGCAGAAAATTGCACTCAAAATTGCCAAGCAGCGTTTTAAAAATACACCCAAGATAACAAACCAAAAAGAAACAGAACAAGTTCATGGCAAGATGGCGCAAATATTAAACCTTGCACGCTGGGCTCCCAGTGGAGACAACACGCAACCATGGCGTTTTGAAATTCCAGGAGAACGGCATATTGTCGTGCATGGTTATGACACGCGGGATAGCTGCGTCTATGATTTACAAGGTCACGCCAGCCAAATATCTGTTGGCACACTACTCGAAAACATCAGCATTGCAGCAAGCGAACATGGCTTGCGTACGAACATTCAACACCGCAGTGAATCGCCAGAAACCGCACCTGTTTTTGATGTCTTGTTTGATGAAGACACTGAAATGATCGTTGACCCACTTGCGCCTTACATACCACTGCGCAGCGTGCAACGTCGAAAAATGTCGACAAGAACATTGAGCGAACGAGAAAAACTCTCTCTGGAAAACTGCTTGCCAGAGGGCTATCGTATAGGCTGGTTTGAAGGTAGAAAAAATCGTTTCACGATGGCGTGCTTAGTTTTCAAAAATGCAGGCATTCGCCTGACGATGCCCGAAGCCTTTGAAGTACACAGTAAAGTCATACAATGGGATGCTCGCTTTAGTGAAGACCGTATTCCCGATCAGGCTGTCGGTGCAGGAAGTGCCACGCTTAAGTTAATGCGCTGGGCAATGAAAAGCTGGCGGCGCATTTCATTTTTAAACCGCTACCTTGCCGGCAGCTGGGGGCCACGTATTGAATTGGATTTTATCCCCGCATTGGCCTGCGCCGGACACTTCGTTATTATCGCCGATAAACGTCCTGAAACTATTAATGAGTTTATTGCCGCTGGCCGAGCCATTCAACGTTTCTGGCTCACCGCATCTCAACTCGGACTTTATCTGCAACCAGAAATGACGCCTCTTATTTTTCACGAATACACATTGGATAATATTAAATTTTCTGAAACACCAGGAATGGATGTTCGCGCAGCATCGGTATCAAAACAGCTAGAAAATATCCTCGGAAAAGAAGACAGCAAGCAAGCGGTTTTTATGGGCAGAATTGGATCCAGTTCAGCGCCTTTATCTCGCTCTGTTCGACTGCCACTTGAGCAGTTAATGAAATAATCAAAAACTATAACGTAATTCGCTAAAGTATCTATCCCGGTTATCATATTGCCCGAACGCGCTCGCGGCTGGCCCACTAAAATGTTCCGCACCAAACGCAAGATGCCAGTCTGGACTGAATTGCCACGTTAACTTTGGCCTTAAAAACCAATCATCTCTATTCAACCTATAAACCAGAAACATTTCCGCTTCAATATCTGGATCAATTGCCTGCGTACTCAATATAAAACTCGAACCTTGCTCAACATCTTCAATGACAAGATCAACATCAGGGTTATTCAAACGCAATTCAAAATACTGGATATTTAAACGTGTTTCTTTAGCAAAACTGAACTCAAGCGAGACAATATAGTCCAGCGTATTCTGTTCAACTAAACCATCGGCATCTGACAAACGCGAGACATTAAATAATTTATCTTTGCTAAAAACTGCCTCACTTTTAAGAACAGCAAAACCAAAATCCTGAGAGAAAGTCATTCCTAGCTGACTAATCCTGCCATGAATCGGTTGAATGATTATTTCTGGAGAGGGACTGGTGCGAATTATTCGTTCCATCGCGGGCGAAGTATCCAAGCTGTTATAGTAAAAAATCGAACTATCCCAACTCGCGCCTTGATACGACAAACGAAGCCCGTATGCCGAATTCGATAAGTTGTCGTCTGGGCGCAAATCATCGCGAAAAACCCCAGTAAAACCACTAGCAATCACTGGCATAGCAGGATAGAACTCTGCACCCACTTTACCAATGTCGTTGTAGGTCATATATGGGAGCCAGATCATATCCAGATGGTAATCACCTTTGAAATATTCTGCGCGTGTAGCCCATTGTGGAATACGTAACATATCGAGCTCTGGCCGTGCCGGCTCTCGCAGGTCTTTTGCTGAAACCACATCTGCAAAATACAAGCCTACAACTTCACCCCAAATAATGTTTTGACGACCCACCCGAAAATCCCAATTTCCTTTTGAAAAATCCAGATATGCCTCTCTTACATCAAACTGAAGCTGCTGATCATCTTTAACCGCATCTGGAAAATAATCATCAAGAGAAAAAACTGCATCGTAAATCAACCGCCCATTCATTTTCCATTGCATGCCATTGCTAAAACGACCCACATCTCCAAGCTCTAATACATTTCGAACCTTAGAAAAATGCTCAGGCTGACGAAACGCATAGGCAGTTTCATTCTGAAAAAAACCACTTACACTTGAAGCATCATCAGCAACCGCATCACCAAACACATCACCAAGCATAAAATAATCATCAGTAGAAATTAACTCCAGTACAGCAACAACATCATTCTCCACGACCAGATTAGGTGGTTTTAAGTGATCGTTAAGCCCAACGTTATCATCCTTTATATAAGCGACTTCATGTTCAATATTTTCAGTTGTTATCATTATTGGGTCAGGAGTTTGGAAAGAGGTATTAACCACAATATATTTTTTTACCGGCACCTGAATTGACAGGATACTGATCTCTGAAAAGCCCAGCTCTTTTAATTTATCGTACCGTTGTCGCAAGTATATTTTATTTGAAAAGGCACCGACCGCGAGAGAGAAACAACAGCTTTTCTGGCTATCAGGTTCAATTACAAATGATGGAATACCCTGAACTAACAACGTATCAAGAACTTTCTGGGCTTCTGCACGTGAAATATATTTCCCCAAGCGCAATGTTTTCAGGCTAGTCATTACTTTTACAGAAACAACATTGACCTGTTTCCCTGTATTGCGTAACTCGGTAGCGGCTAATTCAGCCTCCGCGATTAGGTTGAACGATAAGTGGGTAGAAGAAGTATTAGTCAACACTTCTGACGCAGCGCTATCTACTGACAATAACTTACTGCTTTCCATCTCTGAACCTTGCTCTACAGCCAGCACCAGATGACTAAACAACAACAATATAAAACCTGCACAATAGTTTAGTCGCATTCCAACAAGCACCTTACTTGAATTTTTATTCGCCCTCATTGCGACACAAGCTTTCCATCCTGCATATTTACGACACGATCGGCAATAGCAATAACACTGGCATCATGCGTAGAAAAAATAAAATTCGCACGTAAATCTTGATTGATTTCTTTCATTAGCGCGAGAATACTGCTTCCTGTTTTATGATCTAAATTTGCTGTCGGCTCATCAGCGAGAACAATGCTCGGATTAGTGACCAATGCTCGTGCGATAGCAACACGTTGACGCTGGCCACCACTGAGCTCATTCGGCCGATGGTTTACATATTTAGTAAGCCCAACCAAATCAAGAAAATGTGCCACCCTTTTCTGCCGCTCTGATTTTGAAACATCTTTTCGATACAGTAGCGCATATTCAACATTTTCCTGCGCGGTTAAAACAGGTAATAAATTAAAAGTCTGAAATATAAATCCAACCGTACGCGCGCGATAATCTGCCAACTGATCCGGTGTTTGAGTGCTTACATCCGTACCTTTAATGATAATTTTTCCTTTATCCGGCGTATCAATACAACCTATCAGGTTTAACAATGTAGATTTTCCGCTGCCAGAGGGCCCGGCAATCGCTGTAAACTCGCCTTCTTCAATTTCCACACTTACACCATCAAGCGCAATCACCACTTGCTTGCCAAGCAGATATTTCTTTTCAACATCTACCACCGAAATTATACTCATCTAACAGAACCCTTATGTTCAGTATTGACTGGCTACATTTTACGTAAGCCACAAGTAAATACCAGCTGATATTTAAAACCTCAGCATTTAATTCAATGGCCGATATATTTATATCCGCACGATCTGAACAAAACTCGAAAAAAAGTAACGGGACATGTCATGACTAGAAACAACATTCTTTCTCGCACCCTTCCTTTAATAATTATAATTTCAGCGCAAAGTTTTTTTACCAGTGATTCTGTTGCCAAAGAAACTCAAGGTGTTTCCGCTAAAACTATCTTGGAAAAATCCGATAACATTCGGTTCCCCAAACAAGACTTTCAGGTAAACGTTCGTATCACCAGTTCAAAAACAGACCGAAAACCTGACATCAAAAAATACCAAATCGTTTCTAAAGGAAACGAAAACTCACTAGTCATCACTACAGCTCCGGCCTCAGAAAAAGGCCAAATTCTATTAATGAAAAGAAGAAATCTTTGGGTTTACTTACCAAATATTTCCCAGCCTGTGCGTTTACCTCTTTCACAGAGGCTTACCGGACAAGTTGCCAACGGTGATCTCGCCCGCGCAAATTTTTTAGGTGATTACGAACCAACATTGCTACGTGCTGAAACAGTAAAAGGTAAAAAACATTATGTACTCGGTCTCGAAGCAAATGACCGTAGCGTCACCTATCGGAAGGTTACATTATGGGTTAATCAAAGCAATTTCAGACCCTACAAAGCAGAGTTTTATACTATTTCTGGACGACTAATGAAGACAGCCTACTATGAAAACTTCAAAAAAATGGCAGATGAAATGAGACCGACTCGACTAGTAATGATTGATGCACTGCGAAAAGGTGAGCAATCGTTACTGGAATACAGCAACATGCAAATTCGTGACCTACCTGAAAAAATGTTCACTAAAAATTATCTCAAAAAACTGCAGTAAACCATTCAATAGATTTAAGTTCGATAAATCAAACAGCAGACAAAACCAATTTAAACGTAGCTTAAATATTGTGGCGCAAGGCATCCACAACAGGAACACGAGATACTCGAAGCGCAGGAATAATAGCCGCTAGCATCGTTGCTACGGCCCCCACTAAAAAACCGATCAAAAGCACCGACGGTACAATTTGAATATAAGCTGTATATTCACTATTAGAATTGGGCGGCGGCGGCATAGTAATGCCAACTTCCGAAATCAACCATGCCAGTAAAACCCCAAGCGCCACACCTAAAACAGCCCCCATTAACCCTAAGATACTATTTTCAATTAAAATCAGTTTAAACACGTGAGACCGGCGGCGACCTAAAGCCTTCAGCGTACCAAACTCACCCGTGCGTTCATGAACGGCCATACTGACGCTATTGGCAACACTGAGCAATACCAATACGAGAATAATAAGTTTAAGAACGGCAAACTGTTGGCGATACATATCAACGGTTTTTTGATAAAAATCTGCAAGCTCATACCACGCATAAACTTCAAATTCTTTTTCTGGCAACAGCTGTCTAACTTGTTGTGCAACATAATCCGTCTCATCGCTGTTACTCAATGACAATACAAGACTGTGCGCGCCAGCTGTCAACAATAAATCCTGTGCGGCTAACAATGGAATTCTGATTGCGTGCTTATCAAACTCTTTAGAAAAACTTTGAAATATTCCTACGACCTGAAACTCGAAACTATTTAACGCGCCATCGGCAGTATTGGCAAGCAATGAAACGTAGTCACCTGGCTTTAGTTGTAGCGATTGCGCCACACCCTGCCCCAACAATATACTGTATTCATCACTTTCGTTGATCTGTCTGCCAGACAATATTTTCAATGCACTGCCTAACTGCGCTTCTTTTTCCGCCTGAATTCCCTCACCCATAATCGGCAAATCAGCACGGCCATTATTAAGTAGCCCAGAAAAATTTAAACGCATCATGACATCAGATACATCTTCTAGCGCCTTTAACTTATCAGCTTTTTGCTGGGGATTTTCGATAATATATTTATAGGGATCACGTCTGCCGACAGCGAAATAATCCGTTTTGTACACCTGCATATGACCTAGCTGAGAATGAATAGTATTTTCGCGCAGCTGGTAAAAAATATCTTCAACAAAACCTCCGCTTAAAACCAAACCAACAACACCAAACATGATCGCTGCCAGCGTTAAGCCTGTACGCAGGTAATGCCTAAAAATATTTCTGAATGCCAATTTCAACATGACTCAGTCATCACCACTGTGAAAAAACAAAAGCAATGCGTTGCGCCATAATAAACATTGGCATTATCGATTGTGGCGTAGCGCATTGACAATCTCTAACCGCGACGCTTTCCACGCCGGATAAAAACTCGCCAACAGCGTCGCAAAAACTGCCAGCGCAACCGTTTTTACTGCTAGCGGAAATGTTAAAATTATCTCACCTGTAAACCCTTCATCCATACCCGGCGGTGGCGGCATCGGAATACCAATAGCAGAAATTATATATGCCAAGGCAACGCCTAAAACAAGTCCTGCTATACCACCGACGATGCCAAGCAACAATCCCTCGGTTACAAATAACTGTAAAATTTTTCTTCGTTTAATGCCTATCGCCATCTGCGTCCCGATTTCACCCGTACGCTCCATAACGCTCATAATCAGTGTATTGGAAATACTCAGCACAATAATCAACGCGATAATAAAGCGTACTACATCCATTTGCTTCGAAAATAGCGCCACCGTTTTATTGTAAAAATCAGTTTGCTCGTACCATGGAATAAATTGCAATTGAGAGTCAATTTCCGGAAAGCGATCGACCCAGCGCTGCAATACTCTATCCGTATGCTCTGTTTGATCTAGCATTACCGCCCAAACATGAGTGCCAGAAACTCTTAATAACTTCCTCGCGGTTTCAATTGGCAATCTCAACACACTGTCATCGTAGCCTTTGACGCCGGTTGAAAATATGCCTCGAATAATTCCTTCGACGGCACTAATTCCACCGGAAGCCGTATTAACCAACAAAACGACCGTATCACCCAGCTGTAAACCAAGAGTTTCGGCCATACCTCGGCCTATAATGATGCCACCTTCATCCGATGACGATAATTGCTCTCCCTGTGTAATGGCAAAAACCTTACCGAGTTTCACCTCTTTTTCCGGGTGAACACCCTCACCGACAAATGCCAGCGTGACGTCATCATGACTAATCAGACCATTAAAATGTAATCGCGGCGTCATGACTTCAACTTCTGGGGCGCTACCAAGTATCAGTTTTTCGTCAAATTGATCTGTTAATAAATATTCATACGGGTCTGCGGCACCTGCTTTCATATAGCCCGATCGCGCAATCTGGATATGCCCTAACTGAGATTGTATGACACTTTCCCGCATCGCCCAGAAAATCCATTCCATAAATCCCCCAGCAAGCAACAGAGCAATGATGCCAAAAGAAATTGCTGAAACAGCGGTTGCTGTTCTGCCACGGTGTCGAAAAATATTTAGAAATGCGAGATGAAACATTATGATTTTTTAACCTAAAGAGTTATCTAATATAATCGACTCTTTAGAGTATGATATTAGCTTTATTGCAACTAATCACCTAAAACATTCAGGCATAAAAAAAGCCGCACTGTCATAAGACAGTGCGGCTTTTTTAGGCTAACCGAGCAGAACTCGGTTCACCTAAAAGGCAAATTAAGCCTTATTTTTCTTGCGACGTGCTCTACCTACCAGACCACCAGCGAGTAAGCCAGCGCCCATCAAGCCTAATACAGAAGGCTCAGGAACAGTTCTGATTGAATCTAACGTCAAATCAACAGCAACTGCTCCACCTAGAGGATCAATAATAAATTGCAATGCACCAAGATTGGTAAAATCTACTGGAGCTGCATGACTTGTACCACCGTCACCACAAACAATTGATTTCACACCAGGAACTGGGTTAACTGCACCACAAAGGAATGCATTATTAAAACCAGAAAATGCAATTTCCGATGTTGTAGGAGCATTAACTGCAGTTGCAGAAAATGTTATTTCTGTCCAGTTATCCGCATCTGTGTATGCACCAATAACAAATTCATAACCCAAATCTGAAAATAAGGTTTCTACTGAGAATGCTGATAAATCACCACCATCTGTAAGATCGATGCCACCCAAGTTGTAAGCCAGAGCATCACTTCCATCAAGACCATCCCACTGTACAACACCTTTACCACTTGCAATTGCATCTACGCTAAAGGTTAGTGCGCCACCGGCAACACCCAGATCCGCAGTCGCCCCAGGAGTAGCGGCATCCCGACTTAAAAGCTCTACGTAAAGATCACGCTCACCACCAAGGATATCAAGACCACCGATTACTGAGCTAGAAAGACCGCCATCACCCGTAGTTGCATCTGATAAGTTAGCTTGATCTGTACTAAAAAGATCAATAATGCCAGCCTGTGCGCCAGCGCTCAGTGTCAACAGTGCAGCAGCCGTCACCATTTTCAGTTTATTTAACTTCATCTCTATTCCCCTATCTACAAACAATTAATTTCAATAAATCTCTTTCTGCCTAAACATATGCGATTTCTGTGCCAACTTTAATAACATTATATATATCAATTACTTGATGGAAAATACCCCTAAAACATAAAATAAGGCACAATAAAATTGTAAAATTTACTGACAATCAATATGCGCTCATCAGATTGCTCTTCTCGCTCACCGACTAAAACCAGAAAAAACTACAAAGAACATTATATTCAATAGCATACAGAACAATTACAAAAACAAAATGCCAAATAAATCGAGCAAAGCCTGACTGAAAGCAAAAAAACCAAAACCAAAACACAAAGACAGGTCGATTACCTGCTTATATAATAGCGTAGAGCCGTCTGTAACAGCCCCTAAGCTTGAGCACCCTCTTCATTTTCTGTAAAATTTATTGACAACCACCCTGCGCAGACACTCTATCTATTTGTAAAATATAACAAAACCATGCTTTTCGCTGGTTTAATGATTAGCTTGCAACTCAATCTTTATTAATTGACCTGTTAAAATATCGCCCACCCACGATTTATGGCACAATCTTAACTTAGCAACAATGTGATTAATCAGATCGCTGCACTACCTGCAAGGTATAAAACGCTTAATGACAAGCAAAACCGTCTACCCTACAGCAATCCACGCAAATCGCCGCTAGTATAACAGCGGCGATCTAGAGATATTTCGCACAATACACGTCAACGTATGACTAGTAACAATTCGCACAATCAACAAAATCATAATTAAGGCTATCTAAATGAAAATCTGTAAAATTCTTATCCCTCTTTTTATTATTTTACTTGTAACTGCATGCAGTAACGATCAAGCAAACACTGGCCATTTGTCCAGCGCAAAAGATTTTCTGGATAACAACAATTTCAAAGCCGCAACCATACAATTAAAGAATGCCCTTCAGGAAAATCCTGATAATGCGGAAGCACGCCGATTATTGGGCAAAACACACCTAGAAGTTGGCAACGATGAAGCCGCAGAAAAAGAGCTGAAGCGCGCTCTTGAGCTGGGTGTGCTTAGCGAAGCCATTTATCCGATGCTGGCTCATGCCCTCGATTCTCAATCCAAATATGATGAACTATTAGCGCTGGATATCAATGGATTCTCCCCCGAAGCTCAGGCAGACATACTCGCCACGCAGGGAAAAGCTTTGATCGCACAAAACAAACTGGGGAAAGCTGAAGATAAAATTGATCAGGCACTATCTCTGCAAGCAGATTCGGCAAGCGCACTAACTGAACAAGCCCGCCTTATTACAGCAAAAGGTGCACCGTCCGCCCAAGCTCGAGACCTGCTAACAAAGCTCCTCAAAACACATAAAAAATATGCGCCGGCCTGGAGTCTGCTAGGCCAAATTGAACGCCGTGATCAAAAACGCGAGCAATCTGAGGCTGCACTAAGTAAAGCCATAGAGTTTCGCACCAATAATACCGGCGACCTTCTACAACGGGCATTGTTACGAATTGAACTCGAAAATTACCAAGGTGCTCAAGCTGACATTAATCTGCTGAAAAAGAAAATACCCAACTACTATGAGCTTCAATACGCACAAGGCTTAATCCACTTCAACAAAAAACAGTACCCGTTAGCTCAAACCGCTTTCGAGGCATCACTTAAAGCCAACGAGCAATTTTTGCCCACTCTATTTTTTCTTGGCGCAACCTACTACAACCTTGAACAACTGGAACAGGCCAATACGTTCATTTCCCGCTTCGTTTCTGCTAACCCAAACTATACGCCGGGTCGCAAACTGTTTGCACAAATTCAGCTACAATACGGCAATTTTGCGGAAGTAGAAAAGTTAATGCTGCCTGTAATTCGAAGTAACCCTGAAGATGTTGTCGCCATGAACCTTCTCGCAGTCGCTTATATCAAGCAAAACCAAGCAGCAAAAGGCGTATTATTACTTGAAAGAATCGTAAGCCTGCAACCTGACTCCGCCAAGGCCCATTTAACACTGGGCTCAGGCCTGTTAGCAAAAGGTGATAAACAAAAAGGCTTGGAACAAATCAAAATGGCTTTAAAGCTGGATGCCAACACGCCAAAAGCAGATGAAACGCTGATACGCTATTACCTCAGCAATAAAAACTTTAAAAAAGCATTTAAGGCCGCAGAGGCTTTTCAAAAGAAAAAACCAACCGCAGCCCAACCGTATAATTTACTGGGTTTCGTACATCTTGCAAAAGGGGAAACAAAAGCAGCCAAAAATGCATTTGTGAAAGCGCAGGAAAAAATGCCCTACAACATTATCGCAAACAACAACCTGGCGGCACTCGCAATAGCTGACGAAAATTATACTGAAGCAAAAGCGTACTACGAAAACATTTTGGCACATCATACTGACCACCTCGACACACTGATGAACCTGTCTTCGATTGCTGACAGCTTGAATAGAAGAGATGAGATGGTAAAACTCATCCAGCAAGCCATTGAAGCTCACCCTGAGGCCGCACAAGCACGCATCGCGCTAGCGCGCCACTACTTAGACAGCGGCGCAAGCGAGCGCGTCTCTGTTGCGCTAGGTGAACTGCAGCAAAGGCAACCCAATAATCCGCTAATGCTGGACATCTTGGGAAGAAGCCAGCTTGCGCAACGCGAAGGAGCCTCGGCGCAAACTACATTTAAACAATTATCAAAGATACAACCCAAAGCAGCACAAGCGCAGTTTCTTTTAGCCCTGGCTGAAGCCCAGCTCGGCAATACGCCGGCGATTCAATCGGCACTGAAAAAAGCCATTCAACTCGACCCAGACCACCTGCCAGCGCGCATTGCTTTAGCAAGATTATTCCTTATTAAAAATGACATCCAAGGCCTAAATCAGCAGCTGGCGGTGCTGAAAAAATCAGCCCCAGACAATCCCGACGTCATGCTCCTTGAAGGCGCTCAAGCTCAAGCTGGCGGCAAACAAGATCAGGCACTGAATATTTACACCCAGGTTTTTGAGAACGTCTCGAGTACAACCAGCATGCTAAAACTGGCGCAGCAAACCTGGAGCATGGGTAAAAAAGATGAAACGCTGACATTATTAAAGCGTTGGGTAAATGACAATCCAGACAGTATCTCTGCACGCTTACGCTTGGCCAGCGCCTATCAGGCAAGCAATAAAATATCCGACGCCATCACACAATACAGTGCGGTCATAAAAAAATCGGGTAAAAATATCATCGCACTGAATAACCTTGCCTGGTTGCTACGCAACGAAGACTCTAAACAAGCAGTAGAATATGCTGAAAAAGCAGCTGACATCGCACCTAATTCAGCACAAATACTCGATACCACAGGCATGGTATATTTGCAGGCCGGTCAAATTACCCGCGCTGTGAGAACACTTAGAAAAGCGATTAAAATTGCCGACAATAACAGCAGTATCAAATTCCATCTGGCACAGGCATTAATAAAAGAAGCAAATACCACAGAGGCACGCCAAATTTTAGAAACCATCACAAACGATAAACGTTCTTTTGCTGAGCTGGACGAGGCTCGTTCGTTGTTAATGAACCTAAAATAATTTTCACTGCGAGCATAAAATGGAAGCCTCGCGCCATCGAATACTCTTCTTCGCGGAGGCGGTAACACTAGCACATGTAGCTCGCCCCATGTTGCTGGCGCAATCGCTGGATGCAGAAAAGTTTGATATCACTGTCGCCTGCGACCCTCGTTACCAATCTCTATTTAGCGCACCGAAAATTAGACAAGCCCCAATAAAAACTATCCCAGGCGAACAGTTTCTGGCTGCACTCGCTAGCGGTTCACCACTTTACGATCAAACAACTCTGCGCGAATATATCAAGGAAGATCTAGACGTCATCAATCAGTTCAAACCACAACTGATCATTGGCGATTTCCGTTTGTCGCTTTCCATTAGCGCACGCATTGCAGGGATTCCATATATCTCGCTGAGTAATATTTATTGGAGTCCTTATGCCAAACAGCATTACCCCGTCCCCGATTTACTGTTAACTAAGATCGTCGGTACAACGCTGGGACAATTGATCTTTTCTATGGCACGACCACTGGCTTTTGCGCTCCATACTATCCCTCTTAACCGACTCAGAAAGGAATTTGGCTTGAGTCATTTGGGATGGAATTTGCCAACCACATACACCGATGCTGATTACACTTTATATGCTGACATTCCGGGGTTAATAGGCACCCATACGCTGCCAAGCAACCATCAGCTAATCGGACCCATCATCTGGTCCCCGCGAGTCGAACTACCCGACTGGTGGAATCAATTACCCGACAACATTCCGATTATTTATATCACGCTAGGCAGCTCAGGACGTAGCGAACTACTACCGGATATATTAAACACACTCTCAGAATTACCTGTCGTATTGATTGCTGCGACGGCAGGACGTATCAAAACAAATAATTTAGCCAAGAATGTCTACGTTGCGGATTTTCTACCTGGAACAGAATCTGCCAAGCGATCCGATTTAGTGATTTGCAATGGTGGCAGTCCGAGCAGTCAGCAAGCATTAGCTGAAGGAACGCCTGTACTGGGCATTGCTAGCAATCTTGACCAGCATTTAAACATGGCAGCGATTGAACATGCTGGAGCTGGCGTTAAATTACGTTCGGATCAAGCCATAAAAAAACTTCATAAAACTGTCAAAACAATTTTAGAGACGCCGCGCTACAAAAAAAACGCACAAGTATTAGCAGCTAAATATCGTGAATATTCAGCACCAGAACGGTTTAACAATTTAGTAAAAAAAGTCTTAGCGACTTAATACAGGTTCAACCGCGAATTTCTGTTGGCGTAACATCTTTAATTTTTCGTGCCGGAATACCACCCCACATTTCTCCCGCAGGAATGATGGTATTGGGTGACACGACAGCCCCTGCCGTTACGATAGAACCCTCACCCACCTCAACGCCCGGCATGATCACCACATTGACACCTACTGTCGCACCGCGGTTAATTTTAACCTCGCGCAGAATAATCATGCCTGTCGTAATTGCATGCGCTGTTATCACTGAATCCTGACCAATAATGGCTTCGTCACCGATGGTGATCAACTCCGGGTCTACCAAACGTCCACCCAAAGCAATATCCTTTCCGATCTTAGCACCAAACAACATCGCCACAAGCGGTCGCGCAAAAACGGTTGTAAAAGGCAGCAGTGCGCCACGGCCAAACTCATAAACGACCGTAAATAATTTCCACCATGTAAAAAGACCGCTATCCATAGAATGATCGCCTGGAGACAAAGGCGAAATCAGCAACATAAGGCGAGCACAAATAACAGAAAAAACACCGTAAACAAATAAAAACATGAGCCCATCGATAAGAACGTGGTACTCATCAAACCACTGAGAGCTTAAAGGAACGACGAAAAATTTTATGCTTAAAAAATCAAGAATAATCAGAACTGTCAGCAGTATGCCTGAGTAAATGAAGTCCCGAAGCTGGGTTTTCATAACAAATCATCCTCGTTTATAAAAAAATTTCTGATTGCGCATGCTGCCATTCAGAACCGTATTAACGAAAAAAAACAGCGAGAACCTCAAAAAACCCTATTTATTTTTAGATTATTCGAGCTGTTTTAATAATGCTTTTGCATCATCAACATTATTAAAGGCCTTTCCATTACGTAACAGTCGTTGCAGCTCTTTGCGAGCCTCATCTTTACGGCCCACTTCATTCAATGCAACGGCCAGATGATAACGAATTTCTAGCATATGAGGCGCCTTGATAGCAGCGCCCTGTATCAACGTCAAACCTTTGTTCACCTCACCAAAATGCAATAGTAACCAGCCATAGGTATCCACAACAGCCGGGTTTTCAGGGGCCAAAGCGTAAGCGCGTTCGGCAAACTGAACACCTCGCTTATCTCCTTTCGTATCGTACAGCCATGCTAAATTATTCAAGGACATCATATTCTTCGGTTGTACACTAAGTATATGTTGATATGTTTTTATGGCCTGATCTACCAGGTCATTCTCCTGATAAGACATCGCAAGAATAAGTCCAACATTGACATCATCCTTGTTTTCACCTAACCACTGCTGCAAAATCTTACGCGCATTAGCTTCATTACCTAACTTTTTCTTAACAGCAAACAATTTCAATGCCAGCTTGCTGCTTTCTTCTTTCTGAAAAGCTACAGAATAGGCTTTTTCAGCATCACCAAAACTCTTGAGCTTAGAATGAATATCGCCTTCAACAATATAACCCAAAGCAGAATCTGGACGCTGTTTTTGTATTTGTATTGCGATACCTAAAGCTTCTTCTTTATTCTCACTGCTTAAGATCAAATCAAGCAATGCTAACTGTGCCTGAATAAAATCAGGCTGTAATTCCAAGGCCTTATTAAAATTCTTTACAGCCGCCTTATCATCTTTCATCCTTTTATTCACCACCCCAAGCATATAATAAGCTCTCGGCACTCCAGAATGTAAATCTACTAAGCGCTTAAAAGTTACCAGTGCATTCGATGGTTCATCATTAGCTAACTGCGCCTCACCAAGCAATTCAAGCACTAGAGGGTGATCAGGAAAAACGTTGTATAACTCTCTCATCATTACCACTGACTTCAGCTTGTCACCCTTTTTAAGATAATAACGCGCAAGGATCAGTCCTGGCTCCAGTGCATTCGGGTTTTTTTCTCTGGCAAGCTCCACCCAATTAAGCGACGCTTCTTGATCTCCTGCTTTCTCATCAAGCCTCGCAAGAGACAACATTGCTGCAAGATAATTTTGGTTTTTACTTAAAATATCTTTATAACGCTGGCGTGCACCTACTTCATTTCCATCAAGCTCATCCATTCGCGCCAAGCTCATTGCGGCTGAAAAAAACATCGGCTCTATCTGAAGCGCCTGCTCAAAGCTTTTTCGTGCTGCCGCTGGCTGCATCTGGCCTGAGCGAATAACACCTTGTAAATTGTGCGGTACCGGATTATCAGGTACTGTTTTCGCTAATTTTTCTGCTAACTGCAAAGCAACATCAAAATTTTTCTGATTAATATGTGTTAGAATTAGCAGCACATCGGCCTGAAGCAAACCTTGCCCCATATCCACAGCCGTTTCCAATTCTGAAATTGCTTGATCAGTTTCACCTGTGGCTAAATGACTCAATGCCAACTGAGTTCTTGTAACAGCTATATCAGGATCAATCGCGACAGCCTTCTCAAAAAATTCAATGCCACGCTCAAAATCCTTTTTTTGCATGTATGCGCTACCTAACATACTTAACAACTGAGAATCATCATCCGTCTGATTCAGCACGTTTTCGAGCACAGCAATTGCTTTATCCGCTTCTCGTGTCTTAAGATAGGTAGCCGCCAAGAGTTTTCTTGCCGGAAGGTGATTTGGAATGGCCGTAACATAACGAGACAAATGATTAGCGGCCTGTTCAAGCTGCTCGCCCTGAGCATAAAAAATCCCTCCTAGCAGCAGCAAGCTAGGATAGTGGTTTGGCACGGCTCTCAGCACTAACTGCAAGCTCTCTTGCGCGCTGACAAGATCACGTTTCTCAAAAGATATAGCGCCACTTAAGTAATTTGCCAACGGATGACCTGGGAACAATGCCTGTACCGCTTTAACATTTACCATAGCTTCATCAAGCTGCCCTAAAGCCACCTGCACTGCAGCCTTGCCTATATGAGCTTGAAGGTTATTGTTATCTAAATTCAAAACTTCCTGGAAAGCTGCTTTCGCAGCAGGATAATCTTTACGAGTCCGCTCTAAGTCTCCTTTTAACAACCAAGCTTCAATCGTGACCGAATCAAGATCTAACACATGGCCTATGTGGCGTGCCGCCACATCAAAGTTCTTTTCAATTAAGGCTAGCCGAGCAAACCCTAATATGGCATCAATAGAGGCAGGAAGTACCTTAATCGCTTTCTGAAATTCCTCCCGTGCGTCTTCCAGCTGTTGCATGGCTAAATATGCTTGCCCTTTAAGAGCAAGTAGAGTCGCTCGCAGTTCAACAGAAAGTGCATCAGTTATCTCGACATCAAGCACTTTCGCCCATTGACCTTGAAGTAAATAAGCACGCGCCAGTGCAACAAGCATTGTATCTCGCTCTATGCCCAGCTTCTCTGCTCGAAGCAGCTCCTTTTCAGCGGAAGCACCATCACCTGCCAGAACATAGATCTCACCCAGCATGAAACGAGCTTCTGCGTTTTCTGAATTTTCCTGCAGCGCATTTTTAAGCTGAATAACGGCTGACTTGAACTCACCTTTTTGCAGATACTGTTTTGCATCTGCAAGATAATCTTGACTCCAAACTAACTGGCTTAAACTTATCGACAAAAGCAACACTATGATTTGCAAAGCCATGAATTTAAACTTCAAATAATTTTTAGAATGCATCACTTATCCTCTGCCATCACTCATCAAAAAAAATATCAAATAAAAACTATTTCAAGCCATATTTATTCATCAAGGCGTACAACGTTGGACGGGTAACACCAAGCATTTCGGCCGCCTTTGAAACATTTTCACTTGTCCTTGCCAGCGCGCGCTGAATCGCCTGTTGCTCAGCCTTATCCCTAACTTCGCGCAAATCAAGGGTAATCGAATCATCACTTACCACATCGAAACCCAGCTCCTCTGGAGTAATGCGATTACTCTCACTCATAATCACAGCCCTTTTAACTTTATTCTCAAGCTCACGGACATTCCCCGGCCAGTTATAAGCGTCAATGGCAGATAGCGCATCAGCAGAAAAACCCTTTGTTTTTTTATTGTGTTTCTCGTTATAGTTATTCAGAAATGTTTTTGCTAGTAAAATCGCATCGCCATCACGTTCGCGGACTGGAGGGACATTAACGGTTATTTCACTAACGCGGTAATACAAATCCTCACGAAACTTGCCCTCTTCAATCAGCTCCGCCAAACCCTGATGCGTCGCACAAATCACTCGCACATCAACTGGAATTTCTTCACGACCTCCAAGGCGCTCAACAACGCGTTCCTGTAAAAATCGCAATAGCTTTGCCTGCAATGAAAAAGGCAGATCACCAATTTCATCTAACATCAGCGTACCGCCATCGGCACATTCGATTTTACCGAGCGTTCTTTTAGATGCCCCTGTAAAAGCACCCTTTTCATAACCAAATAATTCACTTTCTAAAAGCGCTTCAGGTATCGCAGCACAGTTAATGGCCATAAAACGCTTGTCTGCACGTGGACTAAGAGAATGCAATGAACGTGCAATTAACTCTTTACCTGTGCCACTCTCACCAAGAATCAAAGTTGTCACATCAACCGGCGCAACTTTCTCAACCGTTTTACATACTTCCAACATTGCTGGACTTGCTGCAATCACCCCATCCAATGGAGATTTCGGTTTAGTGTTTGCTAATGAACGATTTTCAGCCTCAAGCTCAGACAATTGGAAGGCTCGATCAACAATCAACCCCAGCACTTCTGCATCAATGGGTTTTTGGTAAAAATCATAGGCGCCCAAAGCAATTGCCTTCACTGCATTTTCACGATCTTCATTACCCGTCACCATAATCACTTTCGTATCGGGTGCTCGTTGCAAAATTTGTTCAAGCGTCGCCAAACCTTCAGTCGCATTATCAGCATCCGGTGGCAACCCCAGGTCAAGTGTTACGACACCAGGAGAAAAACGCTCCAACTCATTAAGAGCGCTCTCTCTGTCACCCGCCACCGCAACTTCAAAACGATCCATGCTCCAGCGCAACTGCCGCTGCAAGCCAGAATCATCTTCTACAATGAGTAATTTTCTGTCATTCGCCAAAACACTATGCCCTCTATCTATCCATTCTTTATGAATCAATTACTATCGGCCAACTCTCTATCCGATGATATATCATGCGACTGAACCGGGAGAAAAACACGAAATACGGTGCCGACATTCAGCTCGCTCTGCACACTAATATCCCCCCCTGATTCTCGAACAAACTCACGACTCTGATAGACACCTATACCCATACCACTGGCACCTTTGGTGGTGTCAAATGGTTGAAACAAACGCTCACGAATAAATCTTGCATCCATACCGCAGCCATTATCTGATATTTCGATGACAGCACTGTCACCTTGTTTTCTCAAAACAACATCAATCTGACCATCAGCTTGAGTCGCATCCTGCGCATTCTGAATCAGATGCCCCAACACCGTTAACAATCTCTTCTTATCAATTCTAACCTGTATTCCAGAGCATTCCTGAACAAGACTGGGAAGTGGAATTGTCGCTGAGCGCTCCTTTATCAAAGTTTTTAGCACATCGTCCAACGATGTATTCTCTGGAACTGACAGAGGCTGCGATCTACCCGCCCGCAGCTGCACTAACAATTCATTCATTTTACTGACCGCATGCCCCACCGTCGCAATCATATCCTCGATAAATTCTTGATTATGCTTGTGCTTATCGGCATTTGATACCACCAACGAGAGTTGTGCAATCAGGTTTTTTAGATCATGCACCATAAATGTCGACAACCGATTAATAGCCTCAAACTGACGTGCATGCACCAATGCCTGTGCCGCCTCGTACTGAGCTAAATAACCAGCAATCTGGCGACCCGCTGTTTTCAGTAAATCGCGATCCTCCCAATTAATTTGTCGCGGTGAACGTGATTCAGCCAAAACGATAAACGCCAACAATTCATCATGATTCATCAGAGGAACAATGAGCCAAGCCCAAGGCATATCTTCCATGCATTCAGGTAAAATTAAACCTTCGCATATCGAAGGAGCTGCTCTAAACTCTGGCAGATTCACCACCCACTCACGTTCTTTAAGAAAACGTATCAGTGGTTCATCTTTACACAGCACCACATCATCGACGTGCACGGTCTCCATTGCCACCGGCAAGAAATCACCTGTTTCCTGTCGAAGCCATAACACACCGCCTCTGCTATCCGCAATTTCAGCAAGCGCAATGACGGCACGTTCACGAAACTGACCATCGGCGGAACCAAAAGAAAGCGTTTGAATAAGACGTAACCATTCCTCTCTGTAGTCATATTTATATTGATAAAAGTGTTTATTTATAAATACCCTAAGCCGAGCCCTCAACTGCCCCGACATTAACAATAACATCAACGTGATAACAGCCATAAACCAGAACACTGACTGGGCCACCTGCCCCCACTCACCACCATAAGAGCGAATATAATATCCACCTGCCGCCATCACTAAAAGATACAAACCGGCCCCCAATAAAGCTGAGGTATGGAATGTAACGCTGCGCGAAACAAATATCTCAACCGACCAATCTGGATTACGCGAAGCTGATACTGCTAACAATGGTGCAGCTAGGGCAGCCACCACACCCCGAGCCTGCCAAAGTGTCGTATTTATTTTCAAAAACAACAGCGCATCTGCATAAAAAACGAAATCAAAAACAAAAATACCACCCAGCCCAATACACATATATTTTACAGCCCAGCGAAGTTCGCCTTCACTGTTTCTATACACCTGTTCAAGCAATACCAACGCGACGATTACCAGCAACACCATGCCAAGCAAACGTATATCAACGCCTGAAAAAGTGGCATATAACAACTGTGAAAATTTTGGGATAAATAATGCGCCAAGCAATATCAGACTAACCATCAATACGACTATCATCACCCCTCGCAAACGCAAAACATACCAACGCTCTGTTTCCGTGGAAGATAATAATTGAATCAAAAAAGCGATCCAAAACACATTGCGTAACACTTCAACTGCCAGTAAAACTGACGAAGAAGGTTCAAGAAAAACAAAATAAGAGGTGGATGCTACCGCCCAAACAACGGTTGCTAAAACAGCTGTCACAAGCAGAGCACCTTGCAAGCGCCCTTTCCAGCTTGTCATCAACAACAATGAAAAAACTATGAATGCCAGCGAAGCTAGAGAATAGCTGACGACACCAATATCAAGCATCTTATCGACTCTTGGTTGGACTTAAACTAACGAGCACCTTTATGCCATAGCACAGCTTGAGCTGTCTGAAAAATAATAGTCAAATCCAGAAACAGGCTATAATTTTTTATGTAATAGAGGTCGTACTGCAATTTTTCTATCGAATCTTTTTCAGAAGCACCATAGGGATAGCATATCTGAGCCCAACCTGTAATGCCGGGCTTAACCCTATGTCGCTCGCTGTAATAAGCAATACTCTTGGATAATTGATCGACAAATTCAGGGCGCTCAGGACGCGGGCCAACAAAACTCATATCACCTTTTAAAACGTTGAACAGCTGAGGCAGCTCATCAATACGAAAAGCGCGTATAAATTTCCCGACAAGGGTAATACGCGAATCGTTTTCCTTCGCCCAACGCGCCACACCGTCTTTTTCCGAAGACGTGATCATGCTGCGAAATTTAAGCACATTAAAATCTTCGCCATATTGCCCGACGCGTATTTGTCGATACAAAACACCACCGGTCCCTCTGCTTTCCAAAACAATGGCAAGCACAGTCAGCAACATCAATGGCCATGCCACCAACAAAAGCAGCGTGCTAACAACAACATCAAATAGTCGCTTCGCTATGAACACATCACGCCCTACGCGAAAACCCTCACTAAATGCCAACCAACTAGGGTATAGCTGGCTCAACATAACCTTACCCGCCTGCCGCTCAAAAAATGATGACAACTCAATTATTTCAATCCCGGCCATACGACAGTCAATCAACTCTCTCATCGGCATATGGTCTCGCCGTTCATCCATCGCCACCAAAATTTCGTCTACATTAAACTGCTTAGCCATATCAATTAAAGGACGGTCATACTCAATGACCGTCTCTCTAATCATAGACGACTCATCAGGCATACGGATAAAAGCTGCAATGGTAAAACCATGTCGATCGACTTTCCTTCTAAAAGTATTTTCAATCGCCTTCGCCTTCTCGCCTGCACCAAGCACTAGAATACGCCGTTTGAATGACTCATTACCTAAAAGAAAATAAAAGCCCAAACGCAAAGCACCAATGCCCACGACCGCAACAACAAAGGATAAAGCCAGCGCACCACGGCCCAATATTGCATCGGGAAAAAAATAATAGATACTGCTCATGATTAAAAAACTGACTGCGAAGCTCACCACCAGACGGAATAGAATCCCGCCAAAACCATCACGCGCATGGCGATGATATAAACCCATCACTGCCATCGAACTGGTTACAATAAGTGCCAACAGCAGTGAGTTCAACAAGATGGGACCTGCATCCTGCGCGGCACTCAAATCGCCTCGAAATCGCAACCAAACGCCAAGATAAACGGACAGAAATAAAACCAAAAGCTCCAGCAGACACTGGTACAAATAACTACTTGGCACATAATGCCTGAATATACGAATCATCGATTTAGTGTTCTTAGTGTAAAAATAAATTACTTAAAATTATAGGTCTGGAAAATTTTTTTGAACAGCTAACACTAGCATGTAGCGCGCTGATTATATATGTAAATTCACACATTTATACTGCCACTACAAATCACCGTTTATTCCATGCGCCTTCAACCCCCAAGAGAACAAAAAAAGCATCCTCTTATCCGCACTACGTAAACGCCCAGCCATCATTAACAACAAACTTTTAAGTGCGGGATAACCAACATCTGGATGCTGATCAAAATAAGCCATCAAACCCTGTCCATCTATTACCGCCAAATGAGTGTCCGCGGCAGCAATCACTGTCGCGGAACGCGGCTTATGATCAAACATAGATAACTCTCCGAACACATCTCCCTTACTAAGCTCGCTAACCCCAGGTTTTATATGACGCTGCTGATCCAAATCAACCTCACCCAACACGCTCACTTGACCTGATAAGATCAAATACACATCACAGCTTTTGTCACCTTTTTTGATAATCGTCTCCCCCGCCTCAACATAACGACGACTCGAAAATGACGCCTCTTCAAATTCTGGCGCCAGCAACAGATCTCGTAAGTTAATTCCTTCTGACATCAAACATTACCTCTGATCTTTACCAATACCTTTGAGCTATGATTTAGGTGCGCACCGAAGCTTGTTATATTCAACTAATCACACTACTGCCTATATAAACATTATCGGAAATATCTGATAATTCATTAACATCAGCCATTCCGCTGCATATTATTTATATTCAACTCCGCAGTTAGCCGGCAGATAACACAAACAGCAGAATCAGAGCAGCCAGAGCATAAAACAAAAGGGACAAACTTAGCCTTTTTAAAATAAAACATTATAATTACCAATAAATTTTCCACAATATGCTTAACGAGCGCACATGAAATTACGGTTTAGGGAAGATCAATGAAAATAACAATATTTGGTTCTGGTTACGTAGGTCTTGTTACCGGGGCATGCCTGTCCGAAGTTGGGCATAACGTCCTCTGCGTAGATATCGACCATAAAAAAATTGATATGCTGCAAAATGGAGAAATCCCTATTTTTGAGCCAGGCCTAAAAGAGCTTGTCATCAAAAACCAACAGAAAGAAAAACTAACGTTCTCGACTGATGTCAAGCAAGGTGTTGACCACGGCCTCTATCAAATCATCGCTGTTGGCACACCGCCCGGAGAAGACGGTTCCGCAGACCTACAACATGTTCTAGCCGTTGCCCGCAGTATTGGCGAAAACATGAATGACTACCGCGTTATTATCGATAAATCGACTGTACCTGTTGGCACAGCAGACCAGGTACGTTTAGCCGTTCAGGCTGAGCTCGACAAAAGGGATCAACCTATAGATTTTGATGTCGTTTCAAACCCTGAGTTTCTCAAAGAAGGCGCCGCCGTAGACGATTTTATGAAACCTGATCGAATTATTATTGGCACTGACAATCCACGTACCACTGAGCTATTGCGCGAACTTTACGCTCCTTTCAACCGCAGCCGTGATCGCTTAATCAGCATGGACATTCGCTCTGCCGAATTAACAAAATATGCAGCGAATGCGATGCTCGCCACCAAAATTAGTTTCATGAATGAGCTCGCTAATTTAGCCGAACATCTCGGCGCCGATATCGAGCAGGTACGCAACGGCATCGGGGCTGATCCACGCATCGGCTACCACTTCATTTATCCAGGATGCGGTTATGGCGGCTCATGTTTCCCTAAAGACGTTCAAGCGCTCGAACGTACTGCAAGCAAAGTTGGTTACAATGCTGAACTGCTCAAATCTGTTGAAGCTGTCAACAAACGACAAAAACAGACCCTGTTCAATAAAATTCAACTACACTTCAACAATGACCTGAAAGGTAAAACCATTGCGTTATGGGGGCTGGCATTCAAACCCAACACCGATGACATGCGTGAAGCACCGAGCGTTGCACTCATGGAAGCGCTTTGGGAAGCAGGGGCATCAGTAAAAGCCTATGACCCTGAAGCTATGGAGGAAGCCAGACATCTTTATGGCGACCATTCGCAGCTCGAACTCTGCGACTCGCCTGAAAGTACTCTAGATAATGCAGATGCCCTTACCGTGATCACTGAATGGACGGTTTTTCGTGCACTCGACATTCCTTTGATAAAGGAAAAATTACACACTCCTGTTATTTTCGATGGTAGAAACCTCTACGATCCTATACAAATGAAAAAATCAGGCATTACACATTACGGTATAGGACGTGGATTTCAATCCCACTAATTTTCCTTAACAACATCACCTAGAAAACCGGAGACTATTGTGTCAACAAACCAAGAAAATCACATAGGTATTATCGGGCTGGGTTACGTCGGCCTGCCACTTGCTATCGAATTTGCCAAGGTGGTAAAAGTATCAGGTTTCGACACTAACCATGCCCGCATCGCTGAACTTAAATCGAATAAAGATAGCTCGCTGGAAGTTACCAGCGAGGATCTTGAGAATGCAAACAATATCAGCTACACCGCAAACCCCGATGAGCTGAAACCATGCAATATATATATTGTCACGGTACCCACGCCCATCGATATTCATAAACGCCCTGATTTAAGCCCATTAATCAGCGCATGCAAAACAGTCGGGCCCTTGCTCTCAAAGAACAATATTGTAATTTTTGAATCCACAGTCTACCCCGGCTGCACAGAAGAAACCTGCGTACCTGAATTAGAAGCCGCTTCCGGTTTGACGTTCAATCAAGATTTTTTTGTTGGTTACAGTCCCGAGCGCATCAATCCCGGCGACAAAGAGCATCGTCTAACCACCATTACAAAAGTGACGGCCGGCTCTACGCCAGAATCCGCAACTGAAGTGGATGAACTGTACAGAAAAATTATCACCGCTGGCACGCATAAAACCAGCAGTATTCGTGTCGCTGAGGCGGCCAAAGTCATTGAGAATACTCAGCGTGATTTAAACATCGCTTTGATCAATGAACTCGCCCTCATTTTCAACCGTCTCGACATTGACACAATTGAAGTCTTAGAAGCTGCGGGCAGCAAATGGAACTTCCTACCCTTTCGCCCTGGACTGGTCGGCGGTCATTGCATTGGCGTCGACCCTTATTACCTTACTCACAAAGCCCAAGAAATTGGTTATCACCCAGAAGTTATCCTTGCTGGACGCCGCATCAATGACAACATGGGTAATTATATCGCTGAAAACGTCATCAAATTAATGATCCAACGCGAAATCAATATCGCCTCGTCAAATATACTGGTCATGGGATTAACGTTCAAAGAAGATTGTCCTGATTTACGCAACACCCGCGTGGTGGACATCATAGCTGAACTTGAAAGCTATCATGCCAAGGTGCATGTTTACGATCCTTGGGTTAATAAAGATGAAGCAAAACGTGAATATCAAGTTGCCCCTATCCAGTCTCTTGAAAATGGAAAATATGACGCCATTGTGCTCGCCGTTTCACACCAGCAATTTAAAGAAATGAGCATTGAGACAATACGTGCTCTGGGCACTAAAAACTGTATCGTTTACGATGTAAAATCATTATTCCCTTACAACGAAGTTGATGGCCGACTGTAAAGTCGCCACTCCCATCAAATAACGCAAGGCAAAAATAGCATGAAAGTTTTAATTACGGGAACCGCAGGATTTATCGGCTCAACATTAGCGCACAAATTAATGGCTCGTGGCGATGAGATTATCGGCATCGATAACCTCAATGACTACTACGACGTTAATCTCAAACAAGCTCGACTTGATCGACTAACGCCAAACAAACTGTTTACAGATGTTCGCATCAACCTCGAAGACAAAACCGCTGTCGATGAAACTTTCAAAAAATATCGGCCTGAACGTGTTGTTAATCTTGCTGCTCAGGCCGGGGTTAGATATTCGTTGATCAACCCTTATGCGTATCTCGAAAGTAACATTACCGGTTTTTTGAATATCCTAGAAGGCTGTCGTTACAATGATGTTAAACATCTCGTCTATGCATCCAGCAGTTCTGTTTACGGCGCCAATACCAGAATGCCTTTTTCCGTGCATGATAATGTCGACCACCCCATCAGCCTTTACGCAGCCAGCAAAAAATCCAATGAGCTGATGGCGCACACTTACAGCCACCTCTTCGACATCCCTACCACAGGTTTACGTTTTTTTACTGTCTATGGTCCATGGGGACGACCCGATATGGCGCTATTCCTTTTTACCAAGAGCATTATTGAAGGCAAACCTATTGACGTTTTCAATAATGGACAATGTTTGCGTGACTTTACTTACATTGACGACATCGTCGAAGGCGTAATGCGTACGTTAGATAAAGTGCCAACAGAAAATTCAGAATGGACTGGCGACACACCAGACCCCGCCAGCAGCAAGGCACCATACAGCCTTTATAACATTGGCAACAACAATCCTGTCGAGCTAATGCACTTTATTGAAGTCATTGAAGATTGCTTGGGTAAAAAAGCGGATAAAAATATGTTGCCACTGCAGCCAGGGGATGTGCCCAAAACCTATGCAAACGTTGATGATTTAATCAGAGATGTTGGCTTTCAACCAGCAACACCTATCGAAGAGGGAATTGGAAACTTTGTTAACTGGTATCGAGAATTCTACCAAGTCTAACTATTCAGCTTTCTTAAACGAGCTTCATTTAAAAATAAAAAAGGGCGGGAAATTCCCGCCCTTTTTTCGACATTAACTAATCTTAGCTAACACGTGGATCAAGTTCGCCGGAACGATAACGTCCCTGCATCACTTCAAGTGAAACCGGCGTGATTTTCGCTGCCTGACCTGCGCAACCAAAAGCTTCATAACGCGCCGAGCAAATATCGCTCATCGCTTTAGTCGCTTCTTTGAAGAACTTACGTGGATCAAAGTTAGCAGGATTGTCAGCCAGATGACGACGAATTGAACCTGTTGACGCCATACGCAAGTCAGTATCGATATTAACCTTGCGTACACCGTGCTTGATGCCTTCAACGATTTCTTCAACCGGCACACCATAGGTTTCACCCATGTCACCGCCGTAGCTGTTGATGATCTTCAACCAGTCCTGTGGAACTGAAGAAGAACCGTGCATTACCAAATGTGTATCAGGAATACGTGCATGAATCGCTTTGATACGATCAATCGCAAGAATGTCACCTGTTGGTGGACGGGTAAACTTATACGCACCGTGTGAAGTACCGATAGCAATCGCCAAAGCATCTACTTTAGTTTGCTTAACAAAGTCAGCAGCTTCATCAGGATCCGTCAACAACTGATCCATAGACAGCTTGCCTTCAGCTCCGTGACCATCTTCTTCACCCATTTCGCCGGTTTCCAGAGAACCCAGGCAACCCAACTCACCTTCAACTGAGACACCACCGGCATGCGCCATCGCGACAACATTCGATGTCACATCAACATTATATTCATAACTAGACGGCGTTTTCATATCCGCCTCCAAAGAACCATCCATCATCACAGAACTGAATCCGCTTTGAATAGAACGCAAACATACAGATGGCTCAGAACCATGATCCTGATGCATTACTACAGGAATATGTGGATACTCTTCAAGCGCTGCAATGATTAAATGACGCAGAAAAGCTTCACCCGCATAACTGCGTGCACCAGCAGAACCCTGCATAATCACTGGACTATTGGTTTTATCTGCAGCCTGCATAATGGCATGCACTTGCTCCATGTTATTCACATTAAAAGCCGGTACGCCATAATCGTTTTCTGCGGCATGATCCAACAACTGACGTAAAGATATAAGGGACATAACTACTCTCCTCCAAAAATCAATTTCAAAAAAATTATCTCCAACAGACTCGCACTAGACTGCCGGAGAAATACCAAACAAACTTTTAAACTTCACCAACGCGCAAAATTTTCATCGCATTGGTTCCACCATGTACACCTGATAAATCACCTTTGCTAATAATGACAATATCATCATTGCAAACAACACAAAGGTCAAGCAAACCATTGATAACAGCCTTATTATTCTTGGCATGACTTTTCGATGTAACATCAAAATTAACCGGATAAACACCACGATACAATGTTACTTTACGACGAGTTTCTTCATGTCGCGTTACCGCATAGATAGGAATGCCTGAACTAATACGCGACATCCATTTCGGCGTTGAACCTGACTCAGTTAACGATGCTATCGCTCGCACACCCAAATGATTTGCCGTGTACATTGATGCCATCGCAATGGCTTCATCAACGTCATGAAAATCAGTGTTTACACGGTGTCGTGAGCTCTGAGCAATTTTTTGCTTTTCAGCCCCCAGACAAATTCGGTCCATTGCTTCGATTGTTTTAACCGGATATTTTCCTATCGCAGACTCTTCCGACAACATCACAGCATCAGTGCCATCCAGCACTGCATTTGCAACATCAAACACCTCAGCACGTGTTGGTATCTGGCTATCTACCATCGACTGCATCATTTGCGTAGCTGTTATGACGACACGATTCATATTGCGCGCAAGATGAATCAAATGCTTCTGAACTCCAGGCAGTTCGGCATCGCCAATCTCAACACCCAGGTCACCCCGAGCAATCATAATGACATCCGAGGCTTCAATAATTCCAGCAACATCTGGTAACGAATCAGCTCGCTCAATTTTTGCAACCACGCCACCATGACCACCCGCAGCACGCAGGAGTTCGCGCGCTTGATTAATATCAGAGGCATCACGTGGAAAAGATACTGCAATATAATCTGCTTTTATCAGTGCTGCCGTCTTAATGTCTTCTTTATCTTTATCCGTTAATGCCGCCGCAGATAATCCACCGCCCTGGCGATTAATACCTTTGCTATTAGACAAGTCGCCGCCAACCATAACCGTGCAGACAATCTCACTGCCCTCGACCTGTTTAACGGTCAATACTATGTTGCCATCATTCAACAACAAAACATCACCGGACTGTGTGTCGTTCACTAACTCTTTATAAGCAATGCCTACACGCGTCACATCACCGTCGTCTTTGCCACATTCAGAATCAAGAATAAACTGGGCACCCTCTTTGAGAAAGACTTTACCCTCGCGAAAACGATCAATACGTATTTTAGGGCCTTGCAAGTCAGCCAGCACACCCACTTCTCGACCTACTTTCTTAGCGAGTTTTCGCACCATCTCAACACGATTAATATGATCCGCCGCTTCACCATGAGAAAAATTAACACGAACCACATCCGTGCCCGCGACTAACATAGCTTCAAGTATCTTGGCATCGTCTGTTGCAGGCCCAAGGGTCGCAACAATTTTAGTGCGTCTTAACACTTTATGTTCCATATATATTAACTAATCCTTATCGGCAAAATTGATTATTATAAGTTTTATTATTTTGCACGTTGCTCAAGAACCTCAACAGCCGGCAATTTTTTGCCTTCCAAAAATTCCAGGAAAGCACCGCCACCGGTTGAAATGTACGACACCTTATCAGCAATATTATATTTTGAGACCGCAGCCAACGTATCGCCACCGCCCGCAATAGAGAACGCTGAACTTTCTGCAATGGCCATTGAAATCGCTTTAGTGCCTTCACCAAACTGATCGAACTCAAAAACACCGACAGGGCCATTCCAGACGATGGTGCCTGCTGATTTAATTATTTCTGCCAATTCAGCCGTAGACTGTGGACCCAGATCGAAAATTAAATCATCATCCGACACGTCGGCAACATCCTTCAACGTCGCCTCAGCCGTCTCAGCAAACTCCTTGGCACAAACAACGTCAATTGCTACCGGAATATCACCGCCACGCTTCTTTGCTGCATCAGTCAATGATTTTGCAGTGCCAACCAAATCCGCTTCATACAAAGACTTTCCAACGTTATGCCCTGCTGCTGCAATAAATGTATTAGCAATACCGCCACCAACAATTAACTGGTCAACAATTTTAGAAAGTGATTCAAGCACGGTTAATTTTGTCGATACTTTTGATCCACCAACAATCGCCACCATTGGGCGAGCCGGGTTATCCAGCGCTTTGCCTAGCGCATCAAGTTCGCCGGTCAACAACGGGCCAGCGCAAGCAGCAGGTGCGAACTTAGCAACACCGTGGGTTGATGCTTGAGCACGATGTGCCGTACCGAAGGCATCCATTACATAGACATCACATAATGACGCATAGCTTTTCGATAACGCATCATCATTTTTCTTTTCGCCGACATTGAAACGAACATTTTCAAGAATAGCGACTTCACCACCTTCAAGCGCAGGCGCACTATCAAGGTAGTCTTTAACAAGATTTACTTTTTTGCCCAACAATTCTGACAAATGTTCCGCAACAGGTGCCAATGAAAATTCAGCGTTAGGCTCACCCTCAGTCGGTCTCCCCAGATGTGACATCAACATCACTTTGGCGCCACCATCAATAGCGTGTTTGATCGTTGGAATCGACGCTCGGATACGGGTGTCATCTGAAACCTTGCCATCTTTTAATGGCACATTCAGATCCTGACGAATTAAAACCCGCTTACCCTCTAAATCAAGATCGATCATACTAATTACAGACATTCAATAACTCCTAAAAACTCATTGTAAAAAATCATTTAATAAAGATGATTCAAACAACACCTTTATTAAATCACTTTTGCGATACTCTTTTGTGAAATCAGCAGCCCGGCTCTAGCCGGGCTGCTGATTCAATAGAAACACAAAAAACGACTACTTATTTAGCGATATGCTCAACAAAACGCAGCATGTTGCAGGTATAACCGTATTCATTGTCATACCATGAAACCACTTTGACAAACGTGCTGTCCAGCGCGATGCCGGCTTCCGCATCAAAGATAGAAGACTGGCTAATACCACGAAAATCTGTAGAAACAACCTTATCAGTGGTGTAACCCAGAGTTCCTTTCATTGCGCCTTCTGAAGCTTCTTTCATCGCCGCACAAATGTCTTCATAGCTCGCTTCTTTTTCCAACTCAGCAGTCAGATCAACGACTGATACATCTGAAGTTGGGACACGAAATGCCATTCCGGTTAATTTGCCGTTCAACTCAGGCAGTACCACACCCACCGCTTTCGCAGCACCTGTTGAAGAAGGAATAACATTCTCCAAAATACCACGACCACCGCGCCAATCTTTCTGCGAAGGACCATCAACCGTTTTTTGAGTTGCCGTCGCTGCATGAACTGTTGTCATCAAACCACGCTTCAAACCCCAGTTATCATTCAGAACTTTCGCAATAGGTGCTAGGCAGTTAGTAGTACAAGACGCAGCAGAAACAATCGACTGACCTGCGTAGCTATTGTGGTTAACGCCGTAAACAAACATTGGCGTACCATCTTTAGACGGTGCACTTTGCACCACTTTTTTAGCACCGGCATCGATGTGTTTCTGACAACTTTCTTCAGTTAAAAAGAAACCCGTAGAATCAATGACGATATCCGCACCCACTTCATCCCACTTCAGATTTGCTGGATCACGTTCTGCTGTCAAACGAATGTTTCTGCCATCTACGACGAGACAGTTGCCTTCGGCATAAACATCACCATCAAAGCGACCGTGCACTGAATCATATTTCAGCATATAGGCAAGATACTCCGCCTCTAACAAGTCATTGATGCCGACAATTTCAATATCTTTAAAATCTTTCGCAACGGCGCGGAAAACCATCCGACCAATGCGGCCAAAGCCATTAATACCTACTTTAATAGTCATCTAATCTATCTCCCTGCATTAAAAATAAACGTATATTGAGCACGCTAAGCAAGCGCTCTATTCCTTGACCGCTTAAAGTACCGATTCAACAGCCTCGACAACTTTTTCTACGGTAAAACCAAACATCTTAAACAACTCACCAGCCGGAGCTGATTCGCCAAAACTATGCATTCCGATAACCTTGCCGTTCAAACCCACATACTTGTACCAAGCATCTGTCACACCTGCTTCAACCGCTACGCGCGACGTTATCGCCGCAGGCAATACCGATTCGCGATAGGCCTCATCCTGTGCTTCGAAAATATCAACTGCTGGCATCGAGACAACGCGGATATTTTTAGCACTCAACTGCTCAGCAGCATCCATCGCCAGACCCACTTCAGAACCGGTGGCAATAATGATCGCATCCGGTGTCCCGGCACAGTCACGTAATACGTAACCACCTCGGCTAATATCCGACAGCTGTGATGCACTGCGTGTCTGATGAGGCAAACCCTGACGAGAAAAAATCAAGCAACTTGGTCCAGTGTCTTTTTCAATGGCTGCTTTCCAGGCCACGGCACTTTCAACCGCATCACAAGGACGCCATACTGACATGTTAGGAATCAAACGCAACGTAGCAATCTGCTCAACCGGCTGATGAGTCGGGCCATCTTCACCCAGACCAATAGAGTCATGAGTGTAAACAAACAAACTACGCACTTTCATCAACGCTGCCATGCGCAGTGCATTACGTGCATATTCTGAAAACATCAGGAACGTCGCACCAAAAGGAATAAAACCACCGTGCAACGCTACACCATTCATAATGGCGGACATACCAAATTCACGTACACCGTAATTAATATAATTTGCATCAGGCTTATCAGCACGCATCGGTTTATACGTTGACCATTCCGTCAGATTTGAACAACCTAGATCCGCAGAACCACCCAGAATTTCTGGCAACAATGCCGCATAACCTTCGATTGATTTTAATGACGCCTGACGCGTGGCAATCGTCTCTGCTTTATCATTAACCGCATTGACAAAGTCATCAGACTTAGCCGCCCAATTTGCTGGCAGCTCACCTTTGCTACGACGTACAAACTCTGCGGCTAATTCAGGAAACGCTGCTTTATATGCTGCAAACTTATCATTCCAGTCAGCCTCAGCTTTAGCGCCTTTCTCTTTTGCATCCCAACCAGCATAGACATCAGAGGGCACTTCAAAAGGACCGTGATCCCAACCCAATGCAGCTTTGGTCAAATTAATTTCTTCATCGCCCAGTGGCGCACCGTGACAAGCATGGCTGCCCGCTTTGTTCGGCGAACCAAAACCAATCGTTGTTTTACAACAGATCAACGTTGGTTTGTCAGACATCGCCTTGGCAGTCTCAATAGCTTTTACCAGACCATCAGCATCATGGCCGTCAACATCGGCAATCACATGCCAACCGTAGGACTCAAAACGCTTGGCGGTATCATCAGTAAACCAACCATCGACATGACCATCAATCGAAATACCATTATCATCCCAGAATGCAATCAGCTTACCCAGACCCAAGGTACCCGCCAGCGAACATGCCTCATGGGAGATACCTTCCATCATGCAACCATCCCCAAGGAATACATAGGTATTATGATCAACGATTTCATGGCCATGACGGTTAAACTGTCCTGCCAGTGCTTTTTCCGCAATCGCCATACCCACACCATTGGTAATACCCTGGCCAAGTGGACCCGTCGTTGTTTCAACACCTGGAGCATAACCGTACTCAGGGTGGCCCGGCGTCTTAGAATGCAACTGACGAAAATTCTTCAGCTCATCAATTGGCAAATCGTAACCCGCCAGATGCAGCAGAGAATACATCAACATAGAACCGTGACCGTTAGACAAGATAAAACGATCTCGATCCGCCCAGTCAGGGTTATTTGGATTGTGCGACAAAAAGTCGTTCCACAGTACTTCGGCAATATCAGCCATACCCATCGGTGCACCCGGGTGTCCTGAATTGGCTTTTTGTACTGCATCCATACTCAATGCCCGAATGGCGTTCGCTAAGTTTTTGCGGGACGACATATTTTTCTCCTGAATTTATTTCGAATATTTAAAATGTATTTCACTCGGCCTACTCACTAACTGCCAAACCGAATAAAAAAAACCTGCTACCTGTTTACAAGCGTTTAAATGCTTGAACAGCAATATGTGACGTTATTGTGAAACGACCGCATAAAATGGTGTAGAGCACAAAAGCAACCAGCTCATTTTATGTAGACTAAGCACCCTTTCTAAACAACAGCACAAAACCCGGCTCTATAAATAATTATTGAATTTCGCTACCGCCGGTAAGCATGCTGTTCAGAGTCTGAAAACCCCGTATTTTCTCTCAAATCACCCTGCTACGGCAAGCGCTATTTCTGAATATACACGTATTCGTCAATTATTTGGCGAATATGCGGCAACTACAAACCAGAGTCATTTAACAAGAGCCATACAAACTAAAGCCATTTAATAGAACAGCCCATACTAGGTATTTGATCTTTTGGCCCGTGGCCCGTTTGCGCCACCTGTTTCATTGCTTCATACAAATCACGATGAACGCTGGCATCAGCCGCCTCTTTTCTACTCGCATCAAACCTGCCTCGGTATTGCAATTCAAGTTGTGCGTTATAACCAAAAAAATCTGGCGTACAAACCGCACCATAGGCCTTGGCAACCTGCTGAGTTTCATCAAGAACATAAGGGAAGGGAAAATCAAACTTTTCTGCCACGAGCTTCATATTTTCAAAAGAATCTTCAGGATAATCAGCAGGATCATTGGCCATAATCGCCACACACTTAATGCCATCATCCAATAGTGCTCGCGTATCTCGCACAATGCGATCCATTATGGCTTTGACATAGGGACAATGATTGCAGATAAACATCACCAGCAAACCGTTTTCGCCACGACAATCGTCCAGCGTTAATTGCCGGCCATCTACAGATGGCAAACTAAAGTCAATGGCCGGTTGACCAAACTCACAAACAGGTGTTTCAAGACTTACCATGAGATCTCTCCAAAAACAGAACAATGCCTTCCCAGGTCTTCACGACCCCAAAGGCGAACCATTATATAGGAATTTCAGTCTGGCGCGAGACTGTGACGAAACATGTCAGCACAAAACTGCGTCATTAAAGCAATAAAGTCAGCCACCGATAACATTTATCAGCAAGTTTCAACTTTTTTTCATAACAATTATGTATATAATGTGAAACTTGGTTTTGGCACAGGCAAGGGAATTTGTAAGCCACTGAAGAATTTTCACACTCGGCAGCGTGCTACATCAAACACTACCGTCAACTTACGAGATATATTATGGCAAATTCACACCTATTTACATCAGAGTCAGTATCCGAAGGGCATCCAGATAAGGTTGCCGATCAAATTTCCGACGCTGTACTCGATGCAATTTTCGAACAAGATCCAAAATCCAGAGTTGCCTGCGAAACAATGGTTAACACAGGAATGGTGGTCCTATCCGGTGAAATAACCACTTCTGCATACGTTGATATGCAGGACATAGTTCGCAAAACCATCAAAGAAATTGGTTACAACAGTTCTGACATGGGTTTCGATTGGGAATCCTGCGCAGTTCTCACCTCTATAGACAAACAGTCTGCCGATATTGCTATGGGCGTAGACGAGTCTAGCGACCACGAACAGGGTGCCGGCGATCAAGGCTTAATGTTTGGCTATGCCAGCAATGAAACTGATGTTTTGATGCCCGCACCGATTACTTATGCTCACCTGTTGGTCAAACGCCAAGCCGAAGTGCGTAAAAATGGCACTTTGCCATGGTTGCGTCCGGATGCTAAAAGTCAGGTCACTTTTCAATATGAAGATAACAAGCCTGTCGGCATTGATGCTGTCGTTCTGTCTACGCAGCATTCTCCTGATATCGAAACCGATGCGCTTCGCGAAGCGGTAATGGATGACATTATCAAACCGGTTTTACCCGCCGAATGGATAAACAAAAACACTAAGTTCTTCATTAACCCAACCGGACGTTTTGTCATTGGTGGGCCAGTGGGTGACTGCGGTTTGACCGGACGCAAAATCATCGTTGACACCTATGGCGGAATGGCGCGTCACGGTGGCGGTGCATTTTCTGGCAAAGACCCTTCAAAGGTAGATCGCTCAGCGGCCTATGCCGGCCGTTATGTGGCCAAAAACATTGTTGCCGCAGGTCTTGCTGATCGCTGTGAGATTCAAATCTCTTATGCAATTGGTGTCGCAGAACCTACTTCTATCAGCATCGAAACGTTTGGTACTGGGAAAATATCGGATGAACGCATCGTCGATTTGGTTCGCGAACATTTTGAACTTCGCCCGCGCGGTCTAGTCAAAATGCTTGATTTATTACGCCCGATCTATCGTCAAACAGCTGCTTACGGCCATTTTGGTCGCACTGAAGATGAGATTACATGGGAAAAAACAGATAAAGCAGACGCTCTGCGTGACGCCGCAAAACTGTAAACAACACAAATTATATAGCTTAAAGGAAATACATTATGACCAGCCAATCTGCTGAAAACATTAACCCTGATTACAAAATCGCTGATATGTCGCTGGCTGAGTGGGGCCACAAAGAAATTTCAATTGCTGAAATCGAAATGCCTGGCTTGATGTCAATACGCAAAAAATACAAAAAAGACCAGCCACTCAAAGGTGCTCGCATTGCCGGCAGCCTACACATGACAATCCAGACCGCCGTTTTGATTGAAGCGCTGATCGAACTCGGTGCTGAAGTTCGTTGGGCGTCTTGCAACATCTTTTCAACTCAGGATCATGCGGCTGCGGCAATTGCCGATCAGGGTATCCCTGTCTTTGCCCTCAAAGGTGAAAGTCTCGAAGATTACTGGCAGTACACGCATCGCATTATGGAATGGTCTGATGGCGGCGCACCGAACATGATTCTCGATGATGGTGGTGATGCGACCATGCTGCTGATACTCGGATCAAAAGCAGAAAAAGATCCGAGCGTCATTGCCAACCCAGGCAGTGAAGAAGAAGAATTCATGTTCGCTGCCATCAAACAGCGTTTAGCAGAGCAACCTGACTGGTACAGCAAAACCCGCGATTCAATCAAGGGCGTCACCGAAGAAACCACCACGGGTGTTCATCGTCTGTATCAGATGGCCAACAAAGGAGAACTGCCTTTCCCTGCCATCAACGTCAACGATTCAGTCACTAAATCAAAATTTGACAATCTCTATGGCTGCCGTGAGTCTTTGCTCGATGGCATCAAGCGTGCAACGGATGTAATGATTGCCGGTAAGATCTGCGTGGTACTTGGATACGGCGATGTCGGCAAGGGTTGTGCGCAGGCTTTCCGTGGCATGGGTGCAACTGTCTGGGTTACAGAGATCGACCCTATCTGCGCTTTGCAGGCGTCAATGGAGGGTTACCGTGTTGTTGAAATGGACGACGCTTGTAAAATGGGCGACATTTTTGTCACCACAACAGGTAACTTCAATGTCATCACCCACGACCACATGGTCGCGATGAAGAATGAAGCGATTGTTTGCAACATCGGCCACTTTGATAATGAGATCGATGTCGCATCATTGCGTCAGTACACATGGGAAAACATCAAACCACAGGTTGATCATATCGTATTTCCTGATGGCACAAAGATAATTCTGTTAGCAGAAGGTCGATTGGTTAATCTTGGTTGTGCTACGGGCCACCCGAGCTTTGTTATGTCCAACTCGTTTACTAATCAGACACTAGCGCAGATCGAAATTTTCACAAACCCTGGTAAATATAAGAATGATGTTTATGTGCTGCCAAAAATTCTTGATGAAGAAGTTGCCCGTTTGCATCTCGACAAGGTCGGTGCAAAACTAACAACACTTACAAAAGAGCAGTCTGACTACATTGACGTACCTGTCGATGGGCCATACAAACCTGGCCCTTATAGATATTAAGTAGGAATCGAGGGAGAAGAGTGAGCATCTTTTCTCCCCTCTTTTCATCCCTCTCTCTTCGCTAATTCAAACATCTTTTTGATATGCAATCACAAAAACAATACCCTCTCGCATTCAGCTTTGAATTTTTCCCCCCTAAGACTGATAAGGGCATAGAGAAATTACGGGCTGTCAGCACAGAGCTATCTAAAAAGAATCCCTGTTTTTTTTCTGTCACTTTCGGAGCAGGCGGGTCTACACAGGAGCGTACTCTTGAGACGGTGCTCGAAGTAAAAAAACTCACTAATGTCGATGTCGCACCGCACCTTTCTTGCATAGGCTCAACGCGACAAAACATAGGTGAAATTCTCAACACCTATAAAGATAGCGGCATCTGTCACATCGTTGCATTGCGCGGCGACATGCCATCGGGTATGCATACGGCGGGGGAATTCCGTTACGCAAATGAATTAGTAGAATTTATTCGTAGCGAAACCGGCGAACATTTTTTCATCGAAATTGCAGCCTATCCGGAATTTCATCCGCAAGCAAAAACAGCCCAAGATGACATTTTAAACTTTAAACGTAAAGTCGATGCCGGTGCTGATGCGGCCTTAACACAGTACTTTTATAATGCTGAAGCTTACTTTCGCTTCGTCGAAGACTGTGAAAAACTAAAAATCGATATCCCAATTGTCCCCGGGGTTATGCCCATCACAAATCACACCCAACTTGCTCGTTTCTCTGATGCTTGCGGCTCTGAAATACCACGTTGGATCCGCAAAAGACTCGAAGGCTTTGGCGATGATATAGAATCCATCAAGGAATTTGGCATTGATGTTACGACAGAACTTTGTCGTAAATTACTTGACGGGGGTTCGCCCGGATTACATTTTTACTCAATGAATCAGTGTGAACCAACACTCACTATCTGGGGCAACCTTGGTCTCCCTACTGACAAGTCAAAACGTGCAATAAGACCGTAATTCTCAGTAAGGTATGACATTGCCGTCGAAAGCAATAAATGCTCCTGGCTCATAATCCTCGCTATGTAAAATAACATCCGCCATCCCGGCAACAGACTGCTGAACATCAATCAAACCAGAATGATCTGTCATGTCAGTGCGCACCCAACCTGGGTGTAAAGTTATAACGTGGACATCTGAAGGCTTAAGGTCTACAGCCATCGATTTTGAAACAATAATCAGTGCAGCTTTCGCCGCACGATACGCATAACAACCACCACTGCTGTTATCTTCTGACGAGCCCATTTTAGAACTCAAATTAGCAATTACGCCTTTGCCTTTTTTTATAGCTGGCAACAAACATTGAACAACCCGAATCGCCCCTAGACAGTCAATATCAAAAACATCATGCAATGTCGTGTCCGAAACTGACTCTAATGTTTGTCCCGCCCCGCTAGCGGGACCATAGATCCCTGCGTTATTTATTAGTACATCAATAGTTTCAGGTAGGGGCTGACTCACATCCGCTGGAAATGACTGACTAACATCCCATTCAAGCAAATGTAACTTGTCATTTTTTATTGCCATCAACTCACCCGCATCGCGACGATAACACGCCCATACATCGTAATTTTTTGCTAAATAATGATTAACAAAGCCGAGACCAATACCGCGATTAGCACCTGTAATTAATATGTTCATGTCGTAAATGTAATTGAAATCTTACGTTGATTGTCTACTTCTAATCTTATTTATGCAACAACAAGACTAGCCATTCTAACTTGTAGACATAAAAAAAGCCCCTAACATACTAGATGTTAGGGGCTTTTGTATAAAACCTGGCAGTGACCTACTTTCACATGGGGAGACCCCACACTATCATCGGCGCTGAACCGTTTCACTTCCGAGTTCGAGATGGGATCGGGTGGTGCCAATTCGCTATGGCCGCCAGGAAAACTGTTTGTCGCTTACGCGACGCAGAACATGAAGGAATATTAAACAAGTAAAATGCTTATTTATTTTCTTCCTCCATTCTGGAAAGTTGTAAAGGCTTGGGTATTGCTTCAACTCAACCTAACCCAAACTGCTTGGGTGTTATATGGTCAAGCCTCACGGTCAATTAGTACAGGTTAGCTTCACACATTACTGTGCGTCCACACCCTGCCTATCAACGTCGTAGTCTTCGACGAACCTTAAGAGATATCAAGTATCTAGTGAGACCTAATCTTGGGGTGGGCTTCCCGCTTAGATGCTTTCAGCGGTTATCCCTTCCGTACATAGCTACCCGGCAATGCCACTGGCGTGACAACCGGAACACCAGAGGTACGTCCACTCCGGTCCTCTCGTACTAGGAGCAGCTCCCCTCAAGTCTCAAGCGCCCACGGCAGATAGGGACCGAACTGTCTCACGACGTTCTAAACCCAGCTCGCGTACCACTTTAAATGGCGAACAGCCATACCCTTGGGACCTGCTACAGCCCCAGGATGTGATGAGCCGACATCGAGGTGCCAAACTCCTCCGTCGATATGAACTCTTGGGAGGAATCAGCCTGTTATCCCCGGAGTACCTTTTATCCGTTGAGCGATGGCCCTTCCATACAGAACCACCGGATCACTAAGACCTACTTTCGTACCTGCTCGACTTGTCTGTCTCGCAGTCAAGCACCCTTATGCCTTTGCACTCATTGCGCGATTTCCGACCGCGCTGAGGGTACCTTCGTGCTCCTCCGTTACTCTTTAGGAGGAGACCGCCCCAGTCAAACTACCCACCATACACTGTCCCCAACCCGGATAACGGGCCTAGGTTAGAACTCGAAGTATATCAGGCTGGTATTTCAAGGTTGGCTCCACGACAACTGGCGTCATCGCTTCAAAGCCTCCCAGCTATCCTACACAAATATACTCAGAGTCCAGTGCAAAGCTGTAGTAAAGGTTCACGGGGTCTTTCCGTCTAGCCGCGGGTATACGGCATCTTAACCGCAAATTCAATTTCACTGAGTCTCCGGTGGAGACAGTGTGGCCGTCGTTACGCC